>ENA-OQCF01000405-OQCF01000405.1-human-gut-metagenome-genome-assembly--contig:-NODE-405-length-16977-cov-2.167537_pt1 | contig 16977 bp, 14 predicted proteins | sample MGYA00242756_ERZ504573 | MGnify/ENA primary metagenome ERZ504573 (study PRJEB26092, sample SAMD00036240) | human gut metagenome | host: Homo sapiens | study: EMG produced TPA metagenomics assembly of... | reverse complement strand
ATCGCCAACACCGCTTTCCGTCAGTGCTTCTACCGCGGCCTGAACCTGAAGGCATGGTTCTCCCGCTACAACAAGATCAACCCCCTGAAGTGCGAGAACGACTACTACACCATGAAGGGCCTGTGCTACAACACGCAGGGCGTTGAGTACACCACTCTGGTGGCCAAGGAGATGGGCTTCGACTCCGAGAAGTACGACGGCGAGACCATGATCCGCCTGCGTGCCAACGGCGGCGACATCTCCGCCCTGAAGAAGCAGGCCATGGAGGAGCTGAGCGCCATCGGCGTCACCTTCCCCGTCAAGGCCACCTACTTCATCATCGCCAGCAGCACCTCTGCACTGGACAACGCCACCATCCTGAAGCAGTGCTTCTCCGACAGCTTCGGCGACGACTTCATCAAGCTGGACGTCCAGACCTTCGTTTCCAGCCTGACGCAGGAGGTCCGCACTCCCCAGCTCCAGAGCTTTGTCATCAACGGCTGGAGCGCCGACTTCGGCGATCCCGTCAACTTCCTGGGCCAGGAGATTCTCCACGATGACAACGCCTACTACGCACACTACTACTCCAACATCGCCCGGGTGGCTGAGGCTCCTGCCGACTACCAGAAGGACCTGATGGACGCTTTCGAGCAGTACACCGATCTGGTCAATGCCGCCAGCGCCATCGTCAATGACACCGACGCCCGCTACGAGGCCTTCGCCAAGGCTGAGGCCTATATGCTGGAGAACGTGCTGGTCAGCCCCACCTACTACGACATCGCATGGTCTCTGACCCACGCCAACGAGTACAGCAAGATCAACGCCATGTACGGCAGCTGCAACTACAAGGCCGTCAACTGGGAGACTTCCGAGGAAGCCTACACCACCGTCCAGTACGAGCAGTTTGCCAAGGCTTTTGACGCTGCTACTCAGGGCTAAGCAGACGCAAAAGTCATTCCATTTCAGTTAGCACATGAAATCTTTTCATTTTTATGTGTTTGCTGAATCAATAAAATTCAATCCGTACCAGAGTGGTTTTTCTTGACTTCCCGCCTGTGGGATGATAGAATATTTGCAATCGATACGGGTTCTGCAATGGCGCAGAAACAGATCAATAAAATCTGTCTCTGCGCCCTTTTTTGTCCCTTTTGAAGCCGGGTTCATGGCCAGAGTGCGCCGGATAGGCGAGGATTTTGCCCACAGACAAGGCGATTTTCCGCAGCAATCCTGACGGATTGCAAGGGAGAGCAACGCAGTATGTGAGCAAAAAGACCGTTCAGACGGCGTACAATGGTTATGAAGACGGCTTCCAGACCTTGTGGGAAGGTAAAGCAGTATGGACAGGACAGGGATTTGGGAAATGCAGAGCCGTACCAGTCATTACAGGAGGGAAAGAATATGTACCACGATTTTGAGTCTCACACCATCACCCGCCGCAGCTTCCTTAAAGGTGCCGGCGCTGTTGGCGCAGCGGTCTGCTGGCTGCCTGCGGCGGCTCTTCTTCCAGCACCGCAGCCAGTGCTTCGTCGGCTTCTTCCGGCGCAGCTGCTTCCAGCAAGGGCCTGAGCGAACTGTTTACTTACGAGACTTCTGGCCGTGAGATCGAGAGCTGGAATATGCTCTACAGCCAGCAGGCCATCGACTTCAACGTATCGACCAACATCATCGACGGTCTTATCAGCTTCGACAGCTACGGCAAGCCGGTGCCGGCTCTGGCTAAGAGCTGGGAGCACAACGAGGACTCCACTGTCTGGACTTTCCATCTGCGTGACGACGTGGACTGGGTGGACATGAACGGCGAGGTGCAGGACCACCTGACCAGCAAAGACTTCCTCGTGGGCTTCGAGTGGGTGCTGAACGCAAAGAAGAATCAGGCCGCCAACACCTCCATGCCCTCCACCACCGTCGTGGGCGCAGCCGATTACTACGACAAGACCTATGCGATGGACGACGCAGCCGCCGCGGCCCTGACCTACGACGATATGCTGGCCGCAGCGTCGGCATCGATGCACCGGATGATTACACCGTCGTCTACACCTGCATAAATCCCTGCCCCTACTTCGACACCGTGGCTTCCTACGTCTGCTGCTATCCGGCACCCCCGGCTCTGGTGGAAAAGCTGGGCATTGAGGGCTTCCGCGGCGTGGACTACACCCAGCAGTGGTGCTGCGGCCCCTACCTCATCGAGGAATTTGTGGCCGACAACTCCAAGCGCTTCATCCCGAACCCTCATTATTATGCAGCTGACGAGTGCAGCCGCTTCGAGCGCGTGTCCCTGAGCATGATCACGACCTGACCGTGGGCTACCAGCTGTATCAGAACCGTGAGCTGGACGAGCTGGAGCTGAGCGAGAGCACCCTGACCACCATCACCTCCGACACTTCCAACGCCTACAACGACCAGCTCTGCGAGAAGCGCCCCACCAAGTATGCCTACGACTTCCACTTCAACTTCTACTGCCTCAACTCCGACGGCACCCCCAACGAGAACTGGAACAAGGCCGTGGCTAACCGGGCATTCCGCCGCTGCTTCCAGGAGGGCCTGAACCTCATCCCCTACTACGCACGCTTCAACAAGATCAACCCCCTCAAGTGTGAGAACAACTACTACACCATGAAGGGCGTCTGCTACAACTCCAAAGGCACCGATTATGTTGATCTGGTGGCCAAGGAGCTGGGCATCGACGGCGAGAAGTATGACGGCGAGACCATGGTCCATCTGCGCAAGTCCACCGCCGACTCCATCGCCGCCCTCAAGAAGCAGGCCATGGATGAGCTGACTGCCATCGGCGTCACCTTCCCGGTCAAGGCGCCCTTCTTCTTCGTGGCCGGCAACACCGTTGCTCAGGACAACGCCACCGTTCTGAAGCAGTGCTTCACCGACAGCTTCGGCGACGACTTCATCCAGCTGGACCTCGGCACCTACGTTTCCAGCCTTGCAAAGGAAGTCCGCATCCCCAAGCTCCACGGCTTCGTCATCAACGGCTGGGGCGCAGACTTCGGCGACCCCGTCAACTTTGTGGGTCAGGAGATCCTGCACGACTCCAACGCCTACTACGCCGTCAACTACTCCAACATCCAGCTGGTGGCGGAGGACCCCGCCGATTACCAGAAGGAGCTGATAGACGAGTTTGAACAGTTCACCGACCTGGTCAACGCAGCCAACGCCATCGTGGACGACACCGACGCCCGCTATGAGGCTTTCGCAAAGGCTGAGGCCTACATGATCAACAACTCGCTGGCCGTCCCCTGCTACTACGATGTCCGCTGGTGCCTGACCCACGTCAACGAGTACACCAAGATCAACGCCATGTTCGGCCCCTGCAACTTCAAGTACGTCAACTGGGAGACCAGCGAGGACGCTACACCACCGCTCAGTACGAGGAGTTTGCCAAGGCTTTCGACGCCGCAAAATCTTAAACTTTTTTCTTAAATCTTTTCCGTCGGGATCTCCTGTCCCCGGCCTATATCCCACGCAACGGGAGCTGTTCTTAGTCCAAGAACATCCCGTTGTTTTTGTTTTTGGGCCTGTTTATCTTATTTTCGTCACTCTTCATCACAGTAAAGTAAATTTATTTCATCTCTATGCAGAGTACAACTTTCTTTTGGAAGAAAAAGCGATTTCCATTCCATTGACAACTATTTATTTCGATGGTACAATATATGTCGTGTTAAGGATTTTACGGGAGGAGCACAGGCGCAGACAGAGGGGTCTGTTTCTGCGCTCTTTTGTATTCTCTGGTAATACAGAGGGGCAGATAATCTCGTAGGAGTGGGAAATCGGCAGGGCAAGGTACCCTGCGCCATAGAGCCGAGACACGAAAGAATAATTGGGAGGAAAACACAATGAACGCAAATTTTGAGTCTCATTCCATCAGCCGCCGCAGCTTCCTCAAGGCTTCCGGCGTCGTGGGCGCTGCAAGCATCCTGGCCGCTTGCGGTGGTTCTTCCAGCAGCACTGCTGCCAGCACCTCCGGTGCTGCCTCCGGCGCAGCTGCACCCGCAGCCGACGCCATCACCGATTACGTCTCCTTCGAGACTGCCAACCGTGAGCTGGAGACCTGGAACTTCCTGTACAGCCAGTCCGCTTCCGACCTGAACGTCACCACCAACTGCTGGGACGGCCTGCTGAGCTTCGACTGCTACGGCAAGGCAGTGCCCGCCATCGCATCCAGCTGGGAGCACAACGAGGACTCCACCGTCTGGACCTTCCACCTGCGCGACAATGTCGATTGGTGCGACGTCAACGGCGAGGTCAAGTCTCACCTGACCTCCAAGGACTTCCTCGTGGGTCTTGAGTGGGTCCTGAACGCTCTCAAGAACGAGGCCTTCAACACCTCCATGCCCTCTGAGACCGTCGTGGGCGCTGCTGAGTACTACGACCTGACCAAGGACAAGGGCGACGCTGCCGCCGACATGACCTACGAGGATATGCTGGCTGCCGGTGTCGGCGTCGAGGCACCGGACGACTACACTCTGGTCTTTACCTGCAAGAACCCCTGCCCCTACTTCGACACCGTCGCTGCCTACAACAGCTTCTACCCCGCCTCTGAGGACCTCATCAAGGAGCTGGGCATCGATGGCTTCCGTGCCTGCGATTACTCCACCATGTGGTACAATGGTCCGTACCTCATCGAGGAGTACATCCAGCAGAACACCAAGAGCTTCATCCCCAACCCCAACTACTACGCCGCAAACGACTGCACCCGTTTCGAGCATCACACCATCACCATGATCCCCGACCTGTCCATGGGCCTGCAGCTGTACGAGAACGGCGAAGTCGATAACATCGACCTGACCGAGTCCAATCTGACCACCATCACCTCCGACCCCAACAACAAGCACAACAAGTTCCTGTGCGAGAAGCGCCCCACCAAGTTCAGCTTCCAGATGCACCTGAACTTCCAGCGCAAGGATGAGAACGGCAATCTGGACGAGAACTGGAACAAGGCTGTTTCCAACCGCGCGTTCCGTCAGTGCTTCTACAAGGGCATCGACTTCACCAACTACTACGCCCGCACCAACAAGATCAACCCCCTGAAGTGCGAGAACGACTACTACACCATGCCCGGTGTCTGCTACAACACCAAGGGTGAGGAGTACACCACTCTGGTCGCCAAGGAGATGGGCTTCGACGGTCAGGCTTACGACGGCAAGACCATGATCCGCCTCCGCGACAACGGCGGCGACATCGCCGACCTGAAGAAGCAGGCCATGGAAGAGCTGAGCGCCATCGGCGTCACCTTCCCCGTCCACTGCTACCACTACATCAAGAGCGGCGACACCACTGCTCTGGATACCGCCACCGTCCTGAAGCAGTGCTTCTCCGAGAGCCTGGGCGATGACTTCGTCGTGCTGGACATCGGCACCTACGTCTCTTCTCTTTATAAGGAAGTCCGTAACGTCCAGCTGCACTCCATCCTGCAGAACGGCTGGGGCGCTGACTTCGGCGACCCCGTCAACTTCCTGGGTCAGGAAGTCCTGAGCGACGACAACGCTTACTACGCTCAGACCACCTCCTGGATCGCAGCCGTCGAGGCCGACCCGAAGGATTACCAGAAGGATCTGCTGGCTGATTACCAGGAGTTCACCGATCTGGTCACCGAGGCAAAGGCTATCGTCACCGATACCGATGCACGCTATGCCGCATTCGCAAAGGCTGAGGCTTCCATGCTGAACAACGCACTGTGCATCCCCTGCCTGTACGAGGTGCTCTGGTGCCTGACCCACGTCAACGAGTACACCAAGATCAACGCCATGTACGGTCCCTGCAACTACAAGGCCGTCAACTGGGAGACCCGTCAGGGCGACGGCTACACTACCGAGGAGTACGAGGCTTTCTCCGCTGCATTCGATGCAGCAACCAAAGCCTGATGATTATTTTATAAAGGTTTGGTTATCATGTTAAAATACACCGTCAAGCGGCTGGCTCAGTCGCTCGTCACGATCTTATTGATCGCAACCATCGTCTTTCTGCTGATGCGCTGCCTGCCTACGGACTACTACTTCACGGAAGAACAGCTCATGAAGTTTACCGAAGAGCAGAAATACGCCGCGCTGGAAGCCGCCGGTCTGACCGACCCCATCGGCACTCAGCTGCTGAACTTCTACAACGACCTGTTCCATCTGGACTTCGGCACTTCCCGCCGCATCCAGAATGGCGCTTCCGTCGTGAAGGTCATCGGCAAAAAGTTCGGCGTTTCCATGCGCCTCGGCCTGATCTCCGCCGGCATCTCTCTGCTGGTGGGCATCATGCTGGGCATCCTGCAGACCGCCTTCAAGGACAAGGTCTTTGACTGGATCGGCACTGCCTACACCGTTTTCGTCAACGCTGTGCCTTCTCTGGTCTCCTATTCGCTGGTGCTGGTCTTCGGCTCCAAATACCTGGGTTTCCCCACGCTGTACTCCACCCGTAATGTCGGCCCGTCCAGTGTGCTGCCCATCGTCTGCTTGTCGCTGGCGTCTATCGCAGGCTACGCTCTGTGGACCCGCCGCTACATGGTGGACGAGCTGACCCGCGATTATATCAAGCTGGCCCGCGTCAAGGGCCTGAGCTCCAGCGAGATCATGTTCAAGCACGTGCTGCGCAACGCCATGGTCCCCATGGTGCAGTATATCCCCCAGTCCATCCTGCTGACGGTCGGCGGCTCTCTGCTGATGGAGCGGTTCTTCTCCGTTCCCGGCATGGGTCCCCTGCTGACCGACGCCATCCAGCGCTATGACCTGAACGTCGTCCAGACTCTGGTCATCCTCTACGCTGCACTGGGCATCGTGGGTGTTTTCCTGGGTGATGTGCTGATGATGCTGGTTGACCCGCGCATTACTCTGACCGGAAAGGAGGCCGCACGCTGATGGCTAAAGCATCTGATTTTGAGGGCAAGAAGCAGGACGAACTGTTCTACTTCGTCGATTACTCCCCGGAAGAAGCCGAGCGTGTCGGCTACTCCAACTACAGCTACTGGGGTTCTGTCATCCAGAACTTCCTCAAGCACAAGGCTGCTGTCGTCTGCCTTATCCTGTTCCTGTTCCTCGTCATCTTCTCCTTCATCGCACTGGCCATCGGCAAGTACGATTATCAGACGCTGGTGTCGGATTCCTCTCTGGCCTTCCAGAAGCCCAACAGTGAATACTGGTTCGGCACCGACAACCTCGGCCGCGACTACTGGTGTCAGGTGTGGTACGCCACTCAGGTGTCCATCCGTCTGGCCCTCATCGTTGCCGTGGGCGAGAGCATCCTCGGCGTCATCATCGGCCTGATCTGGGGCTATGTCCGTAAGCTGGACCGCTTCTTCACCGAGCTGTACAACCTCATCGACAACGTGCCTTACATCATCTACATGACCCTGATTGCACTGGTCGTCGGCCAGAGCTTCACCATCATGCCGTCTCGATGATCGCCATCGGCTGGCTGGTCATGGCCCGCCGCGTCCGCAACATGGTGTTCATGTTCCGTGACCGCGAGTACAACCTCGCGTCCCGCTGCCTTGGCACCCCGCTGTGGCGCGTTCTGACCAAGAACATCCTGCCCTATCTGGTCTCCGTCATCATCCTGCGCATGGCGCTGAGCATCCCCGCCACCATCAATCTCGAGTCTACCCTGTCCTATCTGGGCATCGGTCTGGGCATCGAGACTCCGTCTCTGGGCCTCATCCTGAGCAAGGTGCGCGGCTTCTTCCTCGATTATCCTTACCTGCTGGTCTTCCCCGCATCCATCGTGTCCATCATCTCCATTTCCTTCTATATCATGGGCAACGCTTTCTCGGATGCTGCTGACCCGCGCAACCACGTTTAACAGATGGGAGAGAAAATCACAAAAATGGATAGACAACCGATCATCTCTGCCAAAGACGTGGAGATCACCTTTAGCCTGCGCGGCAAGAAGCTGAACGCGATCCGCAAGTGCTCGCTGGACCTTTATGACGGCGAGACGCTGGCCATCGTGGGCGAGTCCGGCTCGGGCAAGTCCGTATTCACCAAGACCTTCGTGGGTATGCTGGATGTCAACGGTAAGATCACCGGCGGCTCCATCATGTACGAAGGCCGCGACATGACCAAGTTCACCGAGAAGGACTGGCTGGGCGTGCGCGGCAAGAAGATCGCCATGGTCATGCAGGACCCGATGACCAGCCTGAACCCGCTGAAGAAAATCGGCAAGCAGATCCAGGAGAGCATCGAGCACCATCAGGGCCTGAAGGGCGCAGAGGCCAAGAAGGCCGCCATCGAGATGCTGGCCAAGGTCGGCATCCCCGACCCGGAGCGCCGCTACGAGCAGTATCCGCACGAGTTCTCCGGCGGTATGCGTCAGCGTGTTGTCATCGCCATCGCTGCCGCCTGCCGTCCGCAGATCCTCATCTGCGACGAGCCCACCACTGCTCTGGACGTGACCATTCAGGCACAGATCCTGCAGCTCATCCGTGACCTGCAGAAGGAGCTGGGCATGTCCGTTATCTACATCACCCATGACCTGGGCGTTGTGGCAAACGTGGCAGACCGCGTGGCCGTCATGTACGCCGGCCAGATCGTCGAGTACGGTACCGTCGAAGAGATCTTCTACGACGCATGGCACCCCTACACCTGGCTCTGCTGCAGGCTCTGCCTCAGCTGGGTACCAAAGGTGAGGCCCTGCCCACCATCGACGGTACGCCGCCGAACCTGTTCAATGAGATCAAGGGCGATGCATTTGCACCCCGCAACAAGCACGCGCTGGCCATCGACTTCGTGGCAGAACCTCCGTTCTTCCAGGTGTCCGAGACCCACGCGGCAAAGACCTGGTATCTGGACCCCCGGGCTCCCAAGATGGAACGCCCGCACTCCATCCAGAACCTGCGTGAGAAAATGGGAAAGATGGGAGGTTCCAACTTAAATGGCTGAGCGTGAAAAGCTGATTGAGCTGAAAGACCTTCAGATCACCTTTGGCTCCGGCAAAAAGAAGTTCGTGGCCGTGGACCACGTCAATTTTGACATCTACAAGGGCGAGACCTTCTCGCTGGTCGGCGAGTCTGGCTCCGGCAAGACCACCATTGGCCGTGCCATCTGCCGCATCAACCCGACCTCGGGCGGCGACATCTTCTTCAAGGGCCAGAAGATCAACGGCAAGATCTCCAAGGAGCTGGACCATGAGGTCATCCGCAAGGTGCAGATGATCTTCCAGGACCCCATGGCCTCTCTGAACGAGCGCGCCAAGGTCGAGTACATCGTGGCTGAGGGTCTGTTGAACCACCACCTGTACAAGGACCAGGATGACCTGCACGAAAAGGTCATGAACGCTCTGCACGAGGTCGGCCTGCTGCCGGAGTTCGCCTCCCGCTTCCCCCACGAGTTCTCGGGCGGCCAGCGTCAGCGTATCGGCATCGCCCGTGCGCTGGTCATGGAGCCGGAGTTCATCGTGGCCGACGAGCCCATCTCCGCACTGGACGTCTCCATCCGTGCGCAGGTGCTGAACCTGCTGAACAGCATGAAGAAGTCCCGCGGTCTGACCTACCTGTTCATCGCCCACGACCTGTCGGTCGTCCGGTTCATCTCGGACCGCATCGCCGTCATCAGCAAGGGCCGCATCGTGGAGCTTGCAGAGGCTGAAGAGCTGTTCCTCCACCCCCTGCATCCCTACACCAAAGCCCTGCTGAGTGCTGTTCCCATCCCCGACCCGGGCCTGGAAAAGAGCAAGAAGCTCCTGGTCTACGATCCCAGCTGCCACGACTACAGCGTGGACAAGCCGGTGTGGGAAGAGATCGCCAACGGTCACTTTGTCTATGGCAACCAGAAGGAGCTGGAAGGCTACCGCAAGGAATATCAGAGCCAGCTCTAAGCACTGTCACTTGACTGTATTTTAACACAAATGCCCCGCCGCATTGGGAAGCATCCCATTGCGGCGGGGTTTTGTGCTGTATAAAAAGAGGCCGCTTCCCGTATTTCTGCCGGGAAGCGGCCCCTTTGTGTTTTATATCAGTCTTGCACCGGGCTTCGGCTCATGGGCCTGCCAGAGGGTGACCCACTCGCAGATGCAGGTCTTCAGGCGCTGGGGCAGGGCGGCGAGATCGCCGTCCGTGAGATACCACGCCACACCGAACGCCGTCAGCGCCAGGATCACCAGCACCGCCAGCAGAACGCGGAGAGGATGCTTCTTCTTTGGGGTGGGGTCCTTGCTCTGCGAACGGCCCGGAGGATCGCTCTGTTTGGCCTGTCCGGCGGGAAGGAAGCCTGTCCCTTCGGCCTGCGGCAGACCGGCAGCGGCGCGGCGCACCATATCCAGCAGCCAGAGGCCGGGGTTATCTGCGGCGGGGACGGTGCGGAGCCAGCAGCCTTTTTTCGTGCAGAGCACCAGTACATGGTCGCTTTCCCGCTCGGCACAGGCCCACGGCCAGCTCTGTTCCCACGATGCGGCGAGCCGCCTGCGCTCGGGAAAGGGCCAGACGGACAGGGTCGGGGTTGTCCCCTTCCCCGCCGAGCTTGGCCCGGGCGCGCTTTTCGATTTGGGGGCCGACCTTGGCGTCGGCATAGCTCATGGTGCCGAAGTCATAGACCTTCTCGGCACCGGGGACTTTCTCGAGCCGGGATTCCAGCAGCGCACCGGCGGCGGCATCACCGCAGGCCAGCAGACGATCGTGGCTTCCAGCGCCTGCACGGCGGCAGCGGCCAGACTGGTATCGCCTGCACCATATACGTCCGCGCCAAAGCTGCTGCGGAGGCTCTGGGCCGCCTTTTTCAGTCCCGTGGGCGTGTCCGCATGGACAGCCAGCAGCGTCTCTGCGCCCCGGCTCTTCCACTGGGCATCAGCTCCATTGGGGCGCAAACAGCGCCACAGCGGCCGCCAGCCGTCCCTGCGGCGCACCGTACAGGCGCAGCACACAGCGGGTCTCCTCTGCCAAATCCCATCAACCCCTCATTTTTGATTTTTACCGGACGAACACCTCATCCAGTGCGGCCAGCGCTTCGTCGTCCGACTGCTGGGCTGCGGTGAGGGCCTGCGTCCCGGCAGGGACTTTGCCCTGTGCCAGACGCAGCGCCAGTTCCAGCGCAGCCTGTGCGGCCCGGGCGCGCACCAGCGCACGGTCAGGCCGGGAGACGAAAAGCTTCTTGACGTAGGCCACGCCATCCCGGGCAGCGCCCAGATAAACGGTGCCGACAGGGCGCACCTCGTCGCCGCCGGTGGGGCCGGCCAAACCGGTAACACTCACGGCGATGTCAGCGCCCGAAGCCTTTGCCGCGCCCAGCGCCATCTGTGCCGCCACGGGGGCGGACACGACGTTGTACTTTTCGATGACCGCAGGGTCCACGCCCACGAGCTTTGCCTTGGCCTGCTCCCAGTAGGTGACAAATCCATAGCCGAACACCTCGCTGGAGCCTGACACGGAGGTCAGGCGCTGTGCAATGAGTCCGCCGGTGCAGCTCTCGGCGGTGGCGATGGTCAGCCCCTTTTCCTGCAGGGTATGGACCACCGTTTCTTCCAGACCGGCCACATTTTCATCATACACCGCATCGCCCAGCAGATCATAGAACTTTTTGGCATACGCGCGGCACATTTTTTCGCCGTCCTCGTCGGAGCGGGCGCGGGCGTGATGCGGATCTCACACTCGCCGGTCTTGCAGTAGATGGCGGCGGTGGGATTCGGATTTTCCAGCAGGTCACGCACCTTATACTCAATATCGCTCTCGCCGCCCAGCACACGGAGGGTGACGGAGTGGAGGGTGCAGTTCTGGCGCTCCATCAGCAGAGGGCGGACGCTCTCCGTCCACATAGCCTTCATCTCGTGGGGGACACCGGGCATAAGGACGGCGCAGTGGCCGTCCTGCTCGAACCACGCGCCGGGGGCTGTGCCGTGGTTATTGATGATTTTATGGCCCTTGGTGGGGACCATCGCCTGTTTGCGGTTGTTGGGAGTCGTCTCGCGGCCGGTGCGGGCAAAGTAGCTGGTGATCTTATCCCACTCGGCCCCATCGAAGGCCAGCTCATCCCCGAAGCAGGCGGCAACAGTCTCCTTGGTCAGGTCGTCCGCCGTGGGGCCGAGGCCGCCGGTAAAGACCAGCAAGTCGCAGCGGCTCTTGGCCTCGTTGACGAAATCGGCCAGACGGCCATGGTTGTCGCCGATGGTGCTCTCCCGCTGGACCGTGATGCCCAGATCGGCCAGCTCCCGGCTGAGGTACTGGGCGTTGGTGTTGAGGATGTTGCCGAGAAGGAGCTCGGTACCCACACTGATGATCTCTGCTGTCATGGCTCAACCCTCGAATTCCACGTCTCGGTGATACGCAGGCGGATGCGCTCGGTGGCCTCTGCGGCCTCGGCTTCCAGCTCTGCCAGACCGGGCATCCCGCCTCGGCTTCGAGGATCTCGCTCAGTTCGGGGCGGATCTTCGGGTGCGGCGGGGTGAAGATGGTGCAGCAGTCCTCATAGGGCAGGATGCTCGTCTCGAAGGTGTTGATGTGGCGGGCCGTCTCGACGATCTCGGTCTTGTCCATGCCGATGAGGGGGCGGAGGATGGGCAGGTCCTGGGCGGCGTCGGTACACTGCAGAGCCTTGACGGTCTGGCTGGCCACCTGTGCCAGGCTCTCGCCGGTGACGAGGGCTTCACAGCCCTGCTTTCTGGCGATGATGTTGGCAATGCGCATCATGCTGCGGCGCATGAGGACGGTGAAGAGAACGTCGGGCGCGTTATCGCGGATATACTCCTGGGGCTTGGTATACGGCACCACAAAGAGGTTGGTGCTGCCGGTATAGGGGGTGATGAGCTGGGCCAGAGCCTTAACTTTCAGTTTTGCGCGTTCAGAAGTATACGGAGGGGACGCAAAATGGATGTGGTCGAGGCCGAGGCCGCGCTTTGCCATCCGATATGCCGCCACAGGGCTGTCAATGCCGCCGGACAGCATATTGAGGGCGCGGCCGGAGGTTCCGACAGGCAGACCGCCCTCACCCTGTATTTTCGGGCCATGGATATACGCACCGTAATCGCGGATCTCCACGATGACCTTGAACTGAGGGTTCTTGACGTCCACCCGCAGGTAGTTGTGCCTGCCCAGAAGATAGGCACCCAGCTCCCGCATCAGTTCGGGACTGGTCATGGGGAAGGTCTTATCGGAACGGCGGGCCTCGACCTTAAAGGTCTTGATGCCGTGGAGGCTGTCGCCCAGATAATCCTCGGCGGTCTGGCAGATGGTGTCGAAATCCTTCTCACAGACCACAGCACGGCTGAGGGCCGCGAGGCCGAACACCTTGCTCACCCGCTCAAAGGCGAGGTCCATATCAATATCTTCCTCTTCCGGCTCCATGTAGAAGGTGGACTGGGTGCAGTAGACGCGGAACTTGCCCACCGTCTTGAGGCGGTAGCGCAGGATCTTCATCATCGTCGATTCAAACTGGTTGCGGTTGAGGCCCTTCAGGGACATTTCGCCCTGATAGCCCATAATGACTTCGCGCATAATAGTTTCTCCTAATATTGTGTTGTTCATCAGCCGGTGCTCCGGTAGCTTTCTCCTCGGACACGAGTCGGGCCATTCCATCGCCCGCCCTATTGCCTTCGGCAACAGGGTCCCACCCCAGCGGACGGTCCTCGGAGAAACTCCCCTCCCACCGGCCCGGGCAGCTGCTGCTTTTTACTTTTTGATTCTCTGCAAGTGCTTCATACCATCCTCAAAGCGCTCGAGGAAGGCGTCCACATCCTCCGGGGTGTTGTCGGCACAGAAGGACACCCGGATGGCTGTGTCGATGGCCAGCGGGTCGCGGCCCATAGCCGCCAGCGTGTGGCTGGGCTGTCCTCTGCCGCAGGCACTGGCCGACGAGACGTAGATCTGCTTCTCGGACAGCCATGCCAGCATCGTCTCGCTCTTGATGCAGTTCTCGCTGAAATTCAGCACCTCAGGCACAGCGCCCGCCGGGCTATTGATCTCCACCTCCGGGAACACAGAAAGCCCCGCGCGGAGGCGGTCGTTGAGGGCGCGCACAGCCTTGTCACGGCTCTTGATGCTGCCGGCCAGACGTGTGGCCGCAGCGGCAAGGCCCAGCGCATAGGGCAGGTTTTCGGTGCCGGGGCGGAGGCCGCGCTCCTGCTCACCGCCCAGATAGGGCGGCTGGAACGCCTGCACCAGCCGGTCACTCAGGTAGAGCGCACCGACACCCTTGGGTGCGTGGATCTTGTGGCCGCTGACCGCCATCGTGTCGATGTTGTCCAGCTTGATGGGGACGCGCATCCACGCCTGCACAGCGTCCACATGGACGATGGTGCGGCTGTTACGGCGCTTGACCTCGGCGGCCAGACGCTCCACGTCGTTGCGGGTGCTATCTCGTTGTTGACCATCATGCAGGCCACGAGGATGGTGTTCTTGTCCACGGCATCCAGCATCTTGTTGATGTCCAGTGTGCCGTCGGCCTGAGGCTTCACGACAGTGACGTTATAGCCCTGCGCGGCCAGACGTTCCAGCGGGCGCTGGACGCTGGGGTGTTCGAAGCCCGACACCACGATGCCTTTGCCGAAAGTGCGGGTCTGGGCGGCGCCCAGCAGGGCCAGATTGTTGCTCTCGCTGCCGCAGGAGGTAAAGTACAGCTCCTTCGACTTGCAGCCCAGGGTGCGGGCACAGCGGCACGGGCGGCGTTCAGGACCTCTTCGCTCCGTGCGCCGGGGGCATAGAGGCTGGAGGGGTTGGCCCAGTGCTCCCGCATGGCCTTGTCTATCACGTCTGCCACCTCGGGAGCAACGATGGTGGTGGCGGCGTATCCAGATAATGCAGTTCCGGATCATGCAGCATAATTTCATTCCTGCCTTTTGTGCATAAAATATCAGGATAAGTATACCACAAAGCTCCGCATAACGCAAAATATTTGCACAGCAAAAAAGGGGCCGCTCCATGCAGGAGCAGTCCCTTTCAGCAGCTTGCAGTTCGCGTTTGGGTTCAGCCGTTCTCGTTTGCCTTCTGCAGCCAGATGCTGCCGATGTCCAGCGCATTGTACAGGCCGTTCTTGGTGGTCTGACGTGCCACGCGGGCCTCACGGGGCTTGGACTCATCGGTAGAGAGCAGCTGCAGATGGACCTTGTCTGCCACATCCACACCGCCCACGGTCTTGGTGGACTGGATCTGCAGATAAAGCACATACGGGTCGGTCATGCAGCCGTAATACAGCTCATTGTCCTTGCGGACGAGGGGCTTGCCTTTATAAGTCAGTTTCGGAGTAAATGGCATCGTGAAAGCCTCCCTATCATACTTGATTCACTTTAGTATATCATATTTATAACAGAAAACGCAAGGGCAGGCCCCCGGAATATGGGAATTTTTCCTCACGGGTTGCACGGGCCGGGGCTGTGCTGTATAATAGGGGCAAAAGTTACCATTCCGCCACAGGAGGACATTATGGCAGATTATCAGGAATATCGCCGCCGCATCCTTCACCGGCGCTGGCGCAGGATGTTCATCACCGCTGCGCTGCTCATCCTACTGGTGCTTCTGGCCGCTGTGGGCGTCCTCTGGAAGCGCCTTCACCGCGAGCCAGCCCCCAATACGGCCCAAGGCCCCACCATTCTGCAGCAGGAGCTGACCGGCAGCGAGTGGAACACCATCAGCTACACCCCGGCCCGACGCCTCAGTGTCCAGACCCTCGACAACGGGATGACCGCGATGGATTTCCGCCTCGCCGCCCAGCCTGCCAGCCCTGCCGTGGAGCGGAGCAGCTTTTCGGACGTGAGTTTTTGGGCGACAGCCTGACGCAGGGGATGCAGCTGTACGACACCGGCCTGCCCAACGCGCACTTCTGCGCCTATAAGGGCGTCGGCCCCAATGCCGTCGTCAACAACACCACCTGCCGCCGGGCCGACGGCGAAAAGGAAGTCCCGATGGAAGCGCTGGCCTCCCAGCAGCCCCGGGCGCTCTACATCCTGCTGGGTACCAATGTGCTGACCGCTGACAGTGATTATACCAGCTTCCTCACCTATTACCGGCTGATGCTGGACATGATCTCGCAGGCACTGCCCAACACGAAAATTTATGTCCAGTCCATCACCCCGGTCCGGCCTGAAGTGCGCAAAAAGTCCCCCGGCCTCTACAAGGAGCGGCTCTGTGAGATAAACGATGCTCTTTCGGCCATCGCGCTGGAAAAGGGCTGCACCTTCCTGAACCTCTGGGAGGCGCTGGCCGACGAGAACGGCGACCTCATCGAGGAATACGCCCAGCCGGACGGCTACCATCTGCTGCCCGCCGGGTACGACGCATGGGTGGATTATCTCTGCACCCACACCTGATAGCGATAGAAAGGCCCTCTCAGCGGCGCTGAGAGGGCCTTTTGCTGTCTTAATATCAGAACGCGATGTCGGCGTTGTCGTACAGCCAGCGGAGTGCGAACCAGCCAAAGGCCGCAGAACCCTCGTAGAGGATGCTGTCGTCGAACCGCACCTTGGGTGGTGCTGGCCGTAGCAGCAGCCCTGCTCCGGGCCGCCTGCGGCGATGAACATGCTCACAGTAGGCACTTCATGGCTCACGAAGGCGAAATCCTCGCTGCCGCCGCCGGGCTTGCCGCCGGTGAGGGCGGTCATGTCCATAGCGCCCTTCCCCAGCAGCTCGGTCATATAGTCCATCGCATTCTCGGCGAGGGGCTTGTCCACCACCATGCAGGGGCAGTAATCGGCGAAGGATACCTCTGCGGTGCAGCGGAAGGCCGCCGCCACGCCCTGCGCGATCTCGGTCATGCGGGTGCGAATGAGTTCGCCGGTCTTATTCTCCGGGTCGGTGGTGCGGATGGTCCCCCCACATCTGGGCCACATCCGGGATGACATTGGATGCCGCACCGGCCTCGAAGCGGCCGGTGGTCAGCACACCGAAGTCGCCGGGCTTCAGCTCCCGGCTGTTGATCTCCTGCAGGGCAATGTGGATGTGGCCGCAGCCGTGATGGGTCGATGCAGTTTTCCGGGGTAGAGCGTGACCGCCTTGCCTTGACCACGATATGGTACTGCTCACAGCTGGCCATCGTGATGCCGCCGCCGGCACCAGCACCGTACCTACCGGCAGCGGCATTCCGGCCAGCACAT
>ENA-OQCF01000404-OQCF01000404.1-human-gut-metagenome-genome-assembly--contig:-NODE-404-length-17003-cov-5.567729_pt1 | contig 17003 bp, 18 predicted proteins | sample MGYA00242756_ERZ504573 | MGnify/ENA primary metagenome ERZ504573 (study PRJEB26092, sample SAMD00036240) | human gut metagenome | host: Homo sapiens | study: EMG produced TPA metagenomics assembly of... | reverse complement strand
AGCCTGTCACGCTGGGGGTCGTCGGTTCGAGCCCGATCCGGGTCGCCATTTGCTGCTATAGCTCAGTTGGTAGAGCGCATCCTTGGTAAGGATGAGGTCTCCAGTTCGAATCTGGATAGCAGCTCCACAGCAGACACCTCGAAGCCTTAGGACTTCGGGGTGTTTTTTGTTGTATGACTGCAAAAGCAGGCTGACGGAGTGCGGATTGCTTTGAGTACAAAAACAAAACGCACAGGCTCCGAAGAACCTGTGCGTTTATGGCAGGGGTAGTAAGTTTCGAACTCACGGCACGCGGTTTTGGAGACCGCTGCTCTACCAGCTGAGCTATACCCCTATAGGCATTCGCTGAATGCTTTGTTATTATAGCCGATGCAAAGGCGAATGTCAAGCATTTCTTTCAAGATTCAGGCATTTTTCGTGCCGCAGCTGCAACAGCCTTCTTTTTTATCGGATGCAGGCAGCTGGCTGGAAAGCTGTTCCAGCGTTACGCTGTCGATATACTGGTTGATCACCTCATCAAGGCCGGTCCAGAAGGGCAGGGTGAAGCACTGCTCCCACATGGGACACTCGTTGGTCTCGCTGCCAAGGCAGGGAATGGGTGCCACGCTGCCCTCAATGGCGCGCAGGATCTCGCCGGCGGTGTAGTCGGCAGGGGCTTTGGTCAGGCGGTAGCGCCCTGACTGCCGCGCTCGCTTTTTACAAGGCCCACACGGGCCAGCGGGGTCACGATCTGCTCCAAATATTTCAGGCTCAGGTTCTGCCGCTCACTGATCTCCTTCAGGCTCACGGTGGTGCCCGGCGCATAACGTGCCAGCTCGGCCATCAGGCGCAGGGCATAACGGCTTTTGGTCGAAAATTTCATGGCGATCCTCTCCTTATTGCTTCCTATAGTATAGCACGTTGCTCGGATTTTGCAAAGGTATCCTCTTGTGCAAACAAAAAAGGTCTGTTATCATAGGATGGATAAAAGGATACTATAAGGAGTGAGAGTATGAGTGAGAAGATCACGGCTGCCGATGCCATCCGTCTGCTGGATGCACACGAGGCGGCTGCTGTAGATGTCCGGGAGCCGGACGAGTTTGCCGTGGGCCACATCCCCGGCGCAAAGCTGCTGCCGCTGGGTCAGGTGCTGAGCCGTGCGGCTGAGGTGCTGCCGGATAAGAACGCTGTATGGCTGATCTACTGCCGCACCGGCCGCCGCAGTGCCGATGCCGTGCGCAAGCTGGAAAGCCTTGGCTACACCCGCCTGTACGATCTGGGCGGCATCCTGAGCTGGCCCTATGAGATCGAGGGCGACTTTGAAGGGCATTTTTAAAAAGAAAGAAGGATCACTCCATGTCGTTCCACGCAAAAGATTTTGCCGGCAGTCACTGCGGCTGCCGCTACCAGCAGGACTACCGCCCCACCTTGGGCCGCGACGGCAAAAAGGAATCCGGCACGCTGGAGGTCATCAAGTTCTATTACGATGGTGCCATCCGCTTTGAGCAGCACTGCTACGGCGAAGCCGCAACCTTCGTGTTCGGCGTATGGGCATCCGGCATGGACGAGGACGGCACCCTGCACTGGGTGCTGCCCGACCGCCGCAAGAGCTACTACGACGAGGCGTATCTGCCCAAAAAGCTGGACCGCGTGGACGAGACGGGCAATCTTTACTTTGACGGCAGCAATTTTCCGTGGAAGCTGGCGGACGATTTTGCCGAGGATAAGCGCTGGGGCTACCCCAAGTGGAAGGTGGTACTGGGAAAACTGACCGGAAAGGGCAAAAAGGTGACTGAATCACGAAAATCCAGTATTCATATTGACATACTAGGGAATGATATGGTATAACTTATCCGTTGAAAGGATTCCGCATCTGCACAGGGCATTCAAGGCTCCCGCAGACGCGTTCAATAAGAAAGGATCATCCTATGGAAAACATGGAAAAAGTGGTTTATCTGGATAATGCTGCCACCACTCCCTGTGCTCCCGAGGCACTGGAAATGATGGTCAAAGCCCTGAGCGGTGCCTGCGGCAACCCCAGCAGCCATTACAGTGTGGGCTATGAGGCTAAGGAATTCGTGGACACCGGCCGTGCGCAGGTGGCAAAGGCCATCAATGCAAGTCCGGCTGAGCTCTTCTTTACCAGCTGCGGCTCCGAGGCTGACAACTGGGCCGTAAAGGCACCGCCTTCACCAAGGCGCGCCAGAACAAAAAGCACCTCATCACCAGCGCTTTTGAGCACCATGCCATCATGCACAGCATGGCTGCACTGGAGCGCATGGGCTTTGAAGTGACCTATATCAAGCCCACCGCCGAGGGCTACATCCGTCCCGAGGACGTGGAAGCTGCCATCCGTCCCGATACCGCGCTGGTCAGCATCATGATGGCCAACAACGAGATCGGCACCATCCAGCCCATCAAGGAGATCGCCGAGGTCGCTCACAAGCACGGTGTGTGGATGCACACCGACGCCGTGCAGGCTGTGGGTGCCATCCCCGTGGATGTGAAGGAGCTGGGCGTGGATATGCTGTCCATGAGCGCCCACAAGTTCAACGGCCCCAAGGGCATGGGTGCCCTGTATTGCCGCAAGGGCGTATGGCCCCAGAACCTGATCGATGGCGGCAGTCAGGAGGCCCGCCACCGTGCAGGCACCGAGAACGTGGCCGGCATTGCTGCCATGGGCAAGGCACTGGAGATCGCCACGGCGCATCTGGATGAGCGCATGGCCCACGAGAGCGAGCTGCGCGATTATGTCATCGACCGCGTCCTCAAGAACATCCCGGAAGCCCGCCTGAACGGCGGCCGCAGCCCCCGTCTGCCCAACAATGTGAACATCAGCTTCCCGGGTCTGGAAGGCGAGACCATCCTGCTGGATCTGGATATGCACGGCATCTGCGCCTCCACCGGCTCTGCCTGCAACTCCGACAGTCTGGACCCCAGCCACGTCCTGCTGAGCATCGGCGTGCCTGAGGAGATCGGCCACGGCTCCATGCGGTTCACCTTTGGCCCGCAGAACACCATGGAAGAAGCAAAATATCTGTGCGACGTGCTGGAGGAAGTGATCCCCCGCCGCCGTGCTATGAGTTGTATGTGGCTGCAGGGCCAGAACACGGCCCGCCAGTTCAGCCTGAAGGGAGAGCAGTAATTATGGCAAGCATGTATAGCGCAAAGGTCATGGAGCATTTTGCAAATCCGCACAATGTGGGTGAGATCCCCGATGCAAACGGCGTGGGCGAAGTGGGCAACCCCAAGTGCGGCGATATCATGCGCATGTACCTGAAGATCGAGAACAACGTGATCGTGGATGTCAAGTTCCTCACCTTCGGCTGCGGTGCCGCCATCGCCACCAGCAGCATGGCCACCGACCTCATCAAGGGCAAGACCATCGACGAGGCGCTCAAGCTGACCAACAAGGCCGTTGTGGAAGCTCTGGAAGGTCTGCCTCCCATCAAGGTGCACTGCTCTGTTCTGGCCGAGCAGGCCGTCAAGGCTGCTCTGTCCGACTACTACCGCCGTCAGGGCATCGATCCGGAACCCATCGTGGGTAAGCTCGAAGAGGACTGCGACCACTGCGAGAGCTGCGGCCACTGATCCCCGCAAAGGACGCTTCAGGGACACCGTTTTGTGCGGTGTCCCCTTTTTTTGCAAAAGACTGCGTTGTTGTATCCTATCCAAAACGTAATAAAGCAAGTGTAAAATATTATTTGTTTACAAAAATACCCTGAATATGCATTCGTTCATGAAAAGTTCATATATTGTTCAGAATGAGTTCACCACTTTTCGGTATAAGTAGGGCAACACAGGCGCAAAGAGCGCCGAACCCCCACGGAAGCGGACGAAGAACAGGGCAAAGAACGGTTCGCGGCACGCACTGCAATGCAGGTGCGTCGGCCCCGGAAAACGTCCCGCCGCACAGGAAAGGAAACGAGTTAGTATGAAAATTGGTTTTTGGGAACTTGTCGTCATCGTAATCGTGGCGTTCGTGTTCATCGGCCCGGATCAGCTGCCCGTCTACGCAAAGAAGATTGGCAAGATGCTGCGTGAACTGAAAAAGTACACCGGCGCTGCTTCTGAGGAGATCCAGAAGAACGTTGTGGAGCCGCTGAATGAGATCCAGGCTCCCCTGAAGGAAGCTGTTGCCCCGCTGACCGATATCAAGAAGGATATCGACAACAGCGTCAAGGATGTGACCAAGAGCTTTACCGGTATCGGCAAGACCAGCAAGGAGGAAGCTGCCAAGCAGAAGCCGCCGAGGAAGTGACCGAGCTGACCGAGGAGCCGGTGGAAGAGCTGGAAGAGGACGCTGCATCTGCCGCCAAGGCAGAGGAGAGCGCTCCCGCTGAGGAGACCGCTGCACCTGCCGAGAAGGCCGAAGAACCCGCCGCCCCGGTTGAAAAGGCTGAGCCTGCCGCTGCACCCGCAGAGGAAAAGGCCGAGCCTGCTGCAGAAGCGGCTCCCGCACAGGAAGCTGCCGAGGCTGCTCCTGCGGCCGAGCCGGTGGAGGAAGACCCTCGTCAGAATGATGTTCTGCCGAAGGACTGATTACTTACTGGATGCACCCGCGCCCGCGGTTGCCTGATACATGCAATAAGCCCGCCACGCGGCGCGGCAAAGTAAAAAGGAGATTTTTATTATGCGTATTGGTACTAACGAACTGCTGATTATCCTGGTCGTCGCTCTGCTGATCTTTGGACCCAAGAACCTGCCGAAGCTGGGCAAGATGTTCGGCAAGACCATCAACGGCTTCAAGAAGGGCATGGAGGACGAGGAAGGCTCCGATGATTCCGAGGAGAAGACCGAGAAGCAGGTTTCCAAGAAGGACGAAGACGAGGAGTAATTGTGGCTACGAACGTTAAGCGCAAAAAGAAAAAAGCCGAAGTCATGGCAGAGGACGGCAGCATGACGCTGACCGGCCATCTGAAAGAACTGCGGAACAGGCTGATCATCTGCGCGGTGGTGTTCGTGGTGGGTGTTGTGGTCTCGCTGGCATATGCCGACCGTCTGATCGATCTGCTCACTGCCATGGGCCGCGACTATTACGAGTTTGTTTCCATTGCCCCGCAGGAAAAGCTGATGCAGTATTTCCGCGTCTCCATTCTGGCAGGCGTGGTGGTCACTGTGCCGGTGGCGTTCTACCACATCTATGCATTTGCAAGGCCGGGTCTGAAAAGGAGCGAGAGCACCTTCTTCAAGTTGGTCATGCTGCTGGGCCTTATCCTGTTCTGCGTGGGCGTGCTGTTCGCCTACAAGCTCATGATGCCCTTCATGCTGCGTTTCCTCAGCACCGGCATCGAGGGTGCCGAGTACATCCAGACCACCACCAGTATCGAGAGCTATGTCAACCTCTGCTTGACCATGTTCATCATTTTTGGCTGCGTGTTTGAGATGCCTCTGATCACCATCATCCTGTCCAAGATGGGCATTATCAACCCGCAGCTGCTCAAGCAGGTGCGCGGTGTTGCCATCGTGATCATCTTCTTCATCGCGGCCGTTGTCACCCCGCCGGATATCGTGTCTCAGTGCATGGTGGCCGGCCCCATGGTGCTGCTGTACTTCATCAGCATTCTCCTGAGCGGCATCTTCTATAAGCCGAAAGAGGACGATGATGACGAAGATGACGAGGATGAGGGCGAGGACGAAGAGTAAGCTCTGACTTCTGGTTTTCTGTTTTATCATTGCAAAAGCAAAGGCTGCTGCGCCATTTGGTGCAGTAGCCTTTTTGTATGTGGAAAATGCTTCCGGTGCAGAGCGTAATTGCGTGGGGCAGATTCTATGGCTTTTGCAAAAGGCATTACCGCCGAATATGTACTCTTTTGCACGCACAAAAGAGTACCAGAAAGGACGGCGGTGCCCGTAGGGCATGAAAGCCCGGTGGGGCTTTCAAGGCGCAGACCGGTTTGCGCAGCAAATGCTGTGTGTTCAACACAGCAAGGTCTCCGCTACTTTCGAGGCGCGGGAGGCGGCGGGTTGCGGCTCCCTGCGTCTGCTTCGTGCCTTGGACGGCACTCGCATCCTGCAGGCCGCTGCCACAACTCGTCCAGAGCGAACGCGGCGGCAATTCCAAATCGTTGCTGCTCAGTCTATACAAGCCACCCGCCCTGTGCTAGAATGAAACCAACAAATCAAAGGCGGTGAAACCATGCACCCACTCCCGGAATATCCTCGCCCGGCTATGCGCCGGGACAGCTATGAGAACCTGAACGGCCTGTGGAAGTACGCCATTACTCAGACAGCAGAATACCCCGCTGCGTGGGACGGCAGCATTCTGGTGCCCTACTCTCCGGAAACAAAGGCCTCCGGCGTGGGCCGCACCCTGCAGCCCGGCCAGTGGCTGCACTACCACTGCACCTTTGCTCCCCCTCCGGGAGAAGGGGGCCGGGTGCTGCTGCACTTCGGCGCGGTGGACGATGCCTGTGCGGTGCAGGTGAACGGCCATCTGGTGGGCGGCCATCGGGGCGGCTACTGGCCCTTCACACTGGATGTCACCGCCCAGCTCAACGATACGGGCCGCAACAGCCTGTGGGTGGCTGTGCAGGACCCCACGGACAGCGGCACGCAGGCCCGGGGCAAGCAGACCCTGAAGCCCGGCGGCATGTTCTATCCGGCCCAGAGCGGCATCTGGCAGACGGTCTGGATGGAGCGTGTACCGGAGAACTACATCCAGTCGCTCACGGTCACGCCGGACTACGATGCCCGCACCGTGACCGTGAAAGCCCATACTTCCATGCCCGGAGGTGCAGTGAACCTGTGGGCCGTGGTGCGCGCTGGCGGCGTGACCATTGCCGAGGACTGGGGCAGCGACGAAGCGGACCAGGACGGCGAGGTGACGCTGAACATCCCGGAGGAACATTTCTTTCCGTGGAGCCCGGATACCCCGTTTTTGTATGACCTGACCGTGGGCACCACGCAGGGAGGGGAGGAGCAGTTCGACACCGTGCACAGCTACTTTGCCCTGCGCAAGTGGAGCTGTGAGCCGGATGCGCGGGGCGTGCTGCGCTTCTGCCTGAACGGAAAGCCCATCCTGCTCAACGGCCTGCTGGACCAGGGCTACTGGCCGCAGGGCCTGTATACCCCGCCTTCCGATGCGGCGGTGGAGCGGGAGCTGAGCGAGGTGAAAGCGCTGGGATTCAATCTGCTGCGCAAGCACGCCAAGATCGAGCCGCAGCGCTGGTACTACCACTGCGACAGGCTCGGCCTTGTGGTCTGGCAGGACATGGTGAACGGCGGCAGCAGATACAACCTGTGGTTCGTCACCTACCTGACCAATGTGCTGCAGCCCCTTGTGCGCCGCCTGCCGACGCAGAGCCGCTCTGGGGCCTGCTGAGCCGCGGAAAAGCATCCAGTCGGGAAACATACCGCAAAGAGCTGCAAGCCACCGTGGAAGCCCTGCGCTGCCATCCGTGCATCGGCTGCTGGGTACCCTTCAACGAAGGCTGGGGCCAGTTTGATGCGGCCGGGGCAGTGCAGGCCATCCGCACGCTGGACGATACCCGCCTTGTGGACGAGGCCAGCGGTTGGTATGATCAGGGCGGCGGAGATGTGTGCTCCATCCACAACTATTTCTATCCGCTGCATGTAAAGCACGGAAGCCGTACCGTGGCCTGAGTGAATACGGCGGCATTGCATGGCCCATGCCGGGCACGAAGCACCGGGCAAAACCTACGGCTACGGCACGGCCAAGAGCCGCGCAGACCTGACCGCCCGCTGCAAAAAGCTGCAATTGGGCACGGTGCTGCCGCAGCTCAAAAAAGGACTCTCAGCGCTGGTGTACACCCAGCTGACGGATGTGGAAGATGAGGTGAACGGTCTGTTCACCTATGACCGGGCCGAGATCAAGCCGGATGCCAATGCCGTCCGCTCGGTGAATGCTGCCCTTGCCGCAGAGTTCGCAAAAGTGACGCGGTGAAAGAAAAAACTCCCTCAGTCATCGCTGCGCGAGACTGAGGGAGTTTTATGTTACAGCAGCTCTCAGCTGTTGGCGCTGTTGTTCACGATCTTTTTGGCGGGCAGCTTGTTCATGGCAGAGCTGTCCAGATCGTGTGCCAGCTCTGCACCGCCTGCGGCCAGTGCGTCGTCCAGCTCGCCGCCCTTCATATCGCTCAGGATCTGGCTGCGCAGGTCGTCCAGCGAAGAAACGCTCAGCGGGTCTACACGCACCATCAGGAGCAGGGTGTGGCTGTTGATCTGCACGGCAGCGGCTTCGCCGTAGGAAAGGCTGCGCAGAGCATCGGCTGCGCCATCCTGCGTAAAGGCCGAAGCAACATCGCTCTCGGTCAGCAGCTCGGTCTGGACGCTGGCGCTGTCGTCGGAAGTTTCGCCGTCCAGCACAGCGTAGATGTCCGGCAGGGCATTCTGTGCGGCCTCATGCAGGGCACTCACCTGATCCGAGACCGTCTCGCCGCCTGCGGCGTTGACGCTGTCGGCAGCGGCCTGTGCCAGCTTGAGCATCTCGGCCTTCTGGTCATCGTCCGCAGAGGCGTAGGTGCTGGTATTGTACAGCGGGATGCTGATGTAACAGATCTCATACATGCTGTCGTCCAGATGGCTGGTCAGCTCGTCGTCCTCCACTGGGGTCTCGCCGTCCGGGCCGTAGACCATATCCAGCAGGGCGGTGTGCTCCACCTGCAGACGTTCATATGCCTTGACGGTCTCCAGACCAATGCCGTTGGCGGTGTAGGTGTCGCCGTACTGGTCCATCATCTGCTGGGCATAACGGTCGGCAGTGGAAAGCTGCTCTGCAGTCAGCTCACCGCCCAGCGCCTTGAAGCGGGCATCCACAGCGGCCAGCGTTTCCAACGTTTCCTGCGTTTTCTGGGCCACATAGTCGCTCACAACTGCGGTCTCGCCGCTGTCAGAGTCGGTGGTGATGGTCTCTTTCAGGAAGGCTTTTACGTCGGTGGTGTCCTGATCGGTGCCGGCAAGCTGGGCGGCCTGCTGGTAAGCACCGTACTGTGCCAGCAGATACATGCCGGAGGTGATCTCAAAATCACCGATGCTGCCCACGGTGTCCGGGGCGGAAATGGTGCAGCCCACAAGGCTGAACACCAGTGCAAGTGCACAGATCAGCGCGAGAAGTTTCTTTTTCATGGTAATGCTCCTATGATGTTTATTTTTGCTCGGCGGAGGCAAGGATCTCTGCCATCGCCTTGAGGATGCTTTGCAGCAGCTCCAGCGGCTTTTCGTCGGGCTGCAGCGTGACCGAGAGATAGGGCCGGTTGCCTGCACCGGCGGTGACGCGGCCATTGAAGGCCACCAGCAGGCCCCGGATCATGGGCAGCTCCAGACTTTCCAGCTGCAGGGTGAGGGTGTCCTTTTTCTGGGTCACTTCGGTCACGCCCACAGTGCTGGCCTGCACGCGTACCAGCGACACGTTGACCAGATCGCTCACCGAGGGCGGCGGGTCGCCGTAGCGGTCGATGAGCTCGTCCAGCACATCGGCGGCATCCTCTGCCGTCTGGATGGCGGCAATGCGCTTATAAGCTTCAATGCGGCCCGGGCCGTCTGCGATATATTTCTCCGGGATGAAGGCATCCACCCGCAGGTCCACAAGGCATTCGCTCTTGTCCCGCCGGATGGGTTCGCCCTTGGCCCGGGCAATGGCCTGCCCCAGCATCTTCACGTAGAGGTCGTAGCCCACGGCCTCCATGTGGCCGTGCTGACTGTGGCCCAGAAGACTGCCCGCACCCCGGATCTGCAGATCCGCATGGCGATGCGGAAGCCGGAGCGAAGGCCGTGAACTCCCGGATAGCGGAGAGCCGCTTCTGGGCGATATCGGTCAGGGTCTTGTCCCGCCGGAAGGTGAAGTAGGCATAGGCCTTGCGGCCGGAGCGGCCCACCCGGCCTCTTATCTGGTACAGCTGGGCAAGGCCCATGCGGTCAGCGTCCTCGATGATGAGGGTGTTGCAGTTGCGCACGTCGATGCCGGTCTCGATGAGGGTGGTGCACACCAGAATATCGATCTCGCCGTTCAGCAGATGCTGCCACACGGGGTTCAGCTCTTCCTCGGTCATCTTGCCGTGGGCAATGCCGATGCGTGCGCCGGGCACCAGCTTGCTCACATGGGCGGCGCAGGCTTCGATGTTGTCCACCCGGTTGTGCAGGTAGTACACCTGCCCGCCCCGGGCAAGCTCCTTCTTCATGGCTTCGGCAAGGATCACGTCGTTGTATTCCAGCACAAAGGTCTCCACGGGCTGCCGCTCGATGGGCGGCTGCTCGATGGTGGAAAGGTCCCGGATTCCGCTCATGGCCATGTTCAGCGTGCGGGGGATGGGGGTAGCCGACAGGGTGAGCATGTCCACCCCGATGAAGTTCTCCTTGAGCTTTTCCTTGTGCTTCACACCGAAGCGCTGCTCCTCATCGATGATGACAAGGCCGAGGTCATGGAACTTCACGTCCTTGGACAGCAGCCGGTGGGTGCCCACCACGATGTCCACACTGCCCGACTGCAGGCCCCGGAGGGTCTCCTTCTGCTGTTTTGCGGTGCGGAAGCGGGACATCATCTCCACCTTCACGGGAAAAGCTTCCATGCGGGAGAGGATGGTGTTGTAGTGCTGCCACGCCAGCAGGGTGGTGGGGGCAAGGATGGCGCACTGCTTGCCGCCCATCACGCACTTGAAGGCGGCGCGCAGGGCCACTTCGGTCTTGCCCACGCCCACGTCGCCGCACAGCAGGCGGTCCATGGGCCAGCCCTTTTCCATGTCCTGCTTGATCTCGGCGGTGGCGTTCAGCTGGTCGTCTGTCTCGTCGTAGTCAAAGCGGGTCTCAAAGTCCCGCTGCCAGTCGCCGTCCGGCGGGAAGGCGTAGCCCGTGGCCTGACGGCGGCGGGCGTAGAGCTCGATCAGTTCCTGCGCCATTTCCTCGGTGGCTTTTTTTACCTTGGCGCGGGTGCGCTGCCACTCGGCACCGCCCAGCTTTGCCAGCTTTACCTTTTCCTCGTCGCCGGGGGCGGTGTAGCGGCTCAGCAGGTCCAGCTGGGTCACCGGTACATACAGCACGTCCGAGCCGGAGTACTGCACCTTCAGGTAATCTTTCGTGGCACCCTGCACTTCCAGCCGCTGGATGCCCGCATACATGCCGATGCCGTGGCTCTGGTGCACCACATAGTCCCCGGGCTTGATGTCCGAAAGGCTGGAAAGGGCGTTCTTGTTCTTTTTGCGCTTTTTGGTCTCGGCGGAGGTCTCTTCCTCCAGGCCGTGCCTGCGGCTGGACAGCACTGCCGCATGGGCAAACGGAAAGGTGCACCCGGCGGTCAGATGGCCCGGCAGCACCTGTACGATGCCTTTTGTGGGCCGCACATCCCGGCTCATGCTCACGGAGTAGCCCTTGTCGGCAAGGTCGCGGGTGAGGGCGGCGGCACCCTTGGGCGTTCCGGAAAACAGGGTGACGGCATAGCCCTGCGCAATGAGGGGGTCCAGATCCTCCCGCAGGGAAGCAAGGTCGCCGTTCCAGTTGGGGGCGGCAAAGGCCTCGGCGTTGATGAGGTCTTTCAGCTTAAATTCGTTCATGCCGCGCAGGAAGTTCTCGCACAGCAGGGTGCTCTGCTTCTGGGCGGCAGCGGCAAGGTCGTCCATGGTCTGGTAGAGTACATCCAGCCCGGGGCAGAGCACACCCTCTTCCAACAGGCCGGTCAGCTCTTCGCTGCGACGGAACTCGGTGGCCTTCTGGGCATCCCGGATGCCGCCCACCTCGTCCAGAATGAACAGCGGTGTGTCCAGATGATCCAGCAGGGTGGCCGGGCTCGGATAGCGCAGGCCGTAGTATTTATCCATGGCTTCCGGCATCAGCCGGAGTCCAGCTGAACAAGGTCGGCTTCCGTGGCCTTTTCCAGTGCGGTGCGGTGCCGGCCGCGTGCCTTTTTGATGGCGGCACGCAGGGCCTCGGCAGTCTCGGCGGTATCGCCGAACAGCACCTCGCGGGCAGGGGAAAGATAGATCTTTTCCAGTGCGCTGTCCCGCCGCTGGGTGAGCAGGTCGAAGGAAGAAATGGAATCGATCTCGTCGTCCCAGTACTCCACGCGGGCAGGCTGGCGCATATCCGGCGCATAGATATCCACGATATCGCCGCGCACACTGAACTGTCCCGGGCCGTCCACCTGACTGCGCCGCACATACCCGGCGGCGAACAGCCGGGCCACAAGCCCCTCACGGTTGTACACCATGCCGGGTTTGAGGGTAAGAGTGTTCTTTAAAAATTCATCCCGGGGCACGGTGTACTGCAAAAGGGCTTCGGCGGGCACGCAGACCGCGTTCAGCCGCCCGCCTGCAAGGGAGCCTAGCACTGAAAGGCGGCGGTACTCGTACTCGCGGCCCGCGCCCTCCACTGGGCGCAGCATAAAGTCCCGGGGCGGGAACACGGCGGCAGAAAGGCCCAACGCCTTGAGGTCGTCCGCAAAGTGGGTGGCCTCGGCCTCGCCGGGGGTTACGATGCACAGCACCCGGCCAAGGTCTTTTTGCAATGCGGCGTACAGCAGGGCACGGCCTGCGGGCGGCAGACCGAACAGCGCGGCAGGACCAGGCTTTGCAAAGCTGGCGGCGATCTTCTGATATTCCGGTGTGGCCTTGAGCAAGGCTTCGTACATGAAAAAACCTCCTTTCCTACTGGGATGACGATTTGAAATTGCCGCCGCATTCGCTTTGGCAATGGCAGAGGAATGATTATTTTTTATTTGCAGCAGAGAAAAGCCTGCGGGCTTTTCTCTGCTGCTTTCTCACGAGAGGGGGCGTGACCTCAAAATGCATCAAAGAACATAAATGCAGCTTGCCAGTGCTGCCCCACTCGGTGAAAATGTGTTTGGAGCGGCCCGCAGGCCGCGACAAACACAAACAATAAAAATAAAATTCCGCTGAAAATGCCCAGAGCGCAAGCGGAGGGCGTTTTAAATGGGGTTCTTACCCGTTATATTTGCTCTGTGCCAGACTCAGCTTGCCGTCCATGATGAGCTTTGCGGCGGCTTCCAGATCAGGGTAGCGGCCGCTCAGAGCCTTGGCATCCTCTGCCGGGAACTTGCCCAGCACCCACGCGGCAAGGTCGTAGTCCGGGTGGGGCTTGCACCCACGCCGATGCGGATGCGGGGAAAGTTCTCCCCGCCCAAGCGGGCGATGATGCTCTTCAGGCCGTTATGTCCGCCTGCGGAGCCGGAGGGCCGGATGCGCAGCTTGCCGGGGTTCTGGGTGATATCGTCGCACAGAACGATGACGTGGTCGGCAGGGATCTTGAAAAAGCCCGCCGTGGGGGCGATGGAGTCGCCCGAAAGGTTCATGTAGGTCAGGGGCTTGAGCAGCACCACCTTGTGACCGTCCACTTCGCCCTGACCCCACAGGCCTTCAAATTTGGTTTTGCTGACCGAAATGCCCACTTGTCGGCCAGATAGTCCAGCGCGGCATAGCCCGCATTGTGGCGGGTGCCGTCGTATTTTGTTTCCGGGTTGCCAAGACCGGCGATCAGCCAGATGTCATTTGTATTCATGAGTGTTATATTTTCCTTTTTGTGATAAATTGTCCGATGCAAGTCCTAAGTATAACATACGCGCGTGAAAAAAGATATACATTATAAGCGAAAAAGATGCACCTGCAAACAAAAACCGCCGCGCAGGGCCATCCTGTGCAGCGGTCTGTACGCGAAAAACGGACAGCTTACTTGCTCTGCTCGTCTTCCAGCTTCTTTTTTTTGGCAATGTAGGCTTCCATCTTGGGCGCTGCCCAGCCCTCCAGATTGGTCTGCGCTCCCGGGCGATGCCCAGCGCCTGCGCAGGCACGTCCTTGGTGATGGTGCTGCCGGCGGCGGTGTAGGCACCATCGCCCACCTTCACGGGGGCTACAAGGTTCGTGTTGCAGCCGATGAAGCAGTAATCGCCGATTGTAGTGCGGAACTTATCCTTGCCGTCGTAGTTGCAGGTGACGGTGCCGCAGCCGAAGTTGCAGTACTTACCTACGTCGCTGTCGCCGATATAGGTCAGGTGGCTCACCGTGTTGCCCCGGGCAAAGTTGGAGTTCTTGGTCTCCACGTATGCACCCAGATGCACGCCGTAGTCGGTGACGGTGTTCACCCGCACATGGGTGAATGGGCCGATGTTGTTGTGAGGGCCGATGTGGCTGCTGTATACCTGACTGGCGTTGACGGTGCTGCCCTCGTCTACGATGCTGTCCTCAATGAGGGTGTTGGGGCCGATGATGCAGCCCGCACCGATGACCGTTCTGCCGCGCAGGATGGTACCGGCCAGAATGACGGCACCCGGGGCGATGACCACGTCCGGTGCGATCTGCACGGTGCGGCTGTCGATGATCACGCCGTTTGCGATGTGCTGCAGCAGAATGACCTCGCGGGCGGCTTCGGCGGCATCCAGCTGCTCACGCGCTGCATTCAGCGCAGCAGAAGAAACAGAATTTTCCATACGATAGATCTCCCTTCCGGCACGGCGGCTCCCGGCGGGTGGATGATAAGGCCCGACCCGGAAAAATGATGCATCCATATCCAAAGATGATACAACAGAAGCTTTGCGCCGACAAAAAAGAAAAAGCTGAAATTACAGGGATAGAAAGTTGTATCCAACAGACGGATAATCCGCATCAGAAAACGAAAAACCTCTCGAACTTTCTCCCATTTTATACTACCTTAAAACTTGGCAAATTTCAAGGGATTTGCATAAAAAATAACAGACAAATTCGGGATTTTGCATGGTGGAAAGGAATGGATTTTCTGGTATAATAGTTTAGCATTCACAAACAATGTTCATCGGTCGAGTTTTTAAGACAAGGCAAACGATGAGACTGCGGTGCGGCTGTGCTGCAGTCACGAATGGGAGGTAAACAACGCATGAGCAAAAAGTATCTGTACTACTTCAGCGAAGGCAATGATGCTTTCGGCGGCGACAAAGTCACCATGAAGAATACTCTGGGCGGCAAGGGTGCTGGTCTGGCAGAAATGACCGCAGCCGGTATGCCGGTGCCGCAGGGTTTCACCATCACCACCGACGCCTGCACCCAGTATTATGCAGACGGCCGTCAGATCAATGACGAGATCACTGCTGATATCTTTGAGCACCTCAAGGGTCTGGAAGAGATCACCGGCAAGAAGTTCGGCGATAACCAGAATCCCCTGCTGGTCTCCGTCCGTTCCGGCGCACGTCAGTCCATGCCCGGCATGATGGACACCATCCTGAACCTGGGCCTGAACGACGAGGCTGTTGAAGGTCTGGCAAAGAAGACCGGCAACGCCCGTTTTGCATACGACTGCTACCGCCGCTTTGTGCAGATGTTCGCCGACGTCGTTATGATGGTCCCGAAGAGCCTGTTCGAGGTCGAGATCGACAAGATGAAGGAAGCCAAGGGCGTCAAGAACGACGTGGACCTGACTGCTGATGACCTGAAGGAACTGGTCGGCACCTTCAAGAAGATCTACGAGGAGAACGAAGGCCGTCCCTTCCCGCAGGATCCCCGTGATCAGCTGATCGAGCTGTCAAGGCCGTCTTCCGCAGCTGGGACAACCCCCGTGCAAATGTCTATCGTAAGATGAACGAGATCCCCTACGAGTGGGGCACCGCAGTCAACGTTCAGCAGATGGCATTCGGCAACTCTGGCGACCGCTCCGGCACCGGCGTTGCATTCACCCGTGACCCCGCCACCGGCGCTAAGAAGCTGATGGGCGAGTACCTGATCAATGCACAGGGCGAGGACGTTGTGGCCGGCGTGCGCACTCCTTCTCCCATCAGCCACCTGAAGGATCAGATGCCTGAGGTGTACGATCAGTTTGTCGAGATCGCTACCCGTCTGGAAAACTACTTCCGCGATATGCAGGATATGGAGTTCACCATTGAGGACGGCCACCTGTACATGCTGCAGACCCGTAACGGCAAGCGTACCGCTCAGGCTGCTCTGCAGATCGCATGTGACCTGGTGGACGAGGGCATGATCACCGAGCAGGAAGCTGTCCTGCGCGTGGAGCCCAAGCAGCTGGATACCCTGCTGCATCCCCAGTTCGACGCAGCTGCTCTGAAGGCTGCTGAGGTCGTTGGCAAGGGTTTGGCAGCTTCTCCTGGTTCTGCCTGCGGCCAGATCGTCTTCACCGCCGAAGAGGCTGAGGAGATGGTCAAGTCCGGCAAGATGAAGAAGGTCGTTCTGGTCCGTCTGGAGACCTCTCCCGAGGACATCGTCGGTATGCAGGTGTCTCAGGGCATCCTGACCGTCCGCGGCGGCATGACCAGCCACGCAGCCGTTGTTGCTCGTGGTATGGGTACCTGCTGTGTCTCCGGCTGCGGCAACGACAACGACGTGAAGATCGACGAAGAGGCTAAGACCTTCGAGATCAACGGCCACAAGTTCGTCGAGGGCGACTGGATCTCCATCGACGGCTCCACTGGTAACATCTACGGCGAGCAGGTCGCTACCGTCGCCGCCACCGGCAACAAGAACTTCAACCGCTTCATGGGCTGGGCAGACGCCGCTCGTCAGCTGCTGGTCATGACCAACGCCGATAACCCGCGCGACGCACAGCAGGCAGTTGACCTGGGTGCTGAGGGCATCGGCCTCTGCCGTACCGAGCATATGTTCTTTGCTGAGGACCGCATCAAGGCTGTCCGTGAGATGATCTGCGCACGTACCGTGGAAGAGCGCGAGGCTGCTCTGGCCAAGGTCGAGCCGTTCCAGCAGGGTGACTTCGAGGCGATGTACCGCATCATGGGTGAGCGCCCGATGACCATCCGTTATCTGGACCCGCCTCTCCACGAGTTCCTGCCCAGCAAGGACGAGGACATCAAGGAGCTGGCTGCCGACATGGGCATGACCTTCGATGACCTGAAGAACGTCGTTGCTTCTCTGCACGAGTTCAACCCCATGATGGGCCATCGTGGCTGCCGTCTGGCTGTCACCTACCCCGAGATCGCAGCAATGCAGACCCGCGCTGTTATCAAGCAGCTCTGAACGTCTCTGCTGAGACCGGTTACATCATCACTCCGCACATCATGATCCGCTGGTCGGCGAGGTCAAGGAGCTGAAGTTCGTCAAGGACGTTGTCGTCAAGGTCGCAGACGA
>ENA-OQCF01000403-OQCF01000403.1-human-gut-metagenome-genome-assembly--contig:-NODE-403-length-17022-cov-1.927967_pt1 | contig 17022 bp, 18 predicted proteins | sample MGYA00242756_ERZ504573 | MGnify/ENA primary metagenome ERZ504573 (study PRJEB26092, sample SAMD00036240) | human gut metagenome | host: Homo sapiens | study: EMG produced TPA metagenomics assembly of... | reverse complement strand
TTCACGTAAATAGCCCCCCAAGCAAACCCTGCTCCGAATGCTGTAAAAATCAGTTTATCCCCCTTTTTCAGCTTATCCTCGAAATCCCATACACACAATGGAAGCGTGCCGGCACTTGTATTTCCATACCGTTCTATATTGACCATTACCTTTTCGGGAGATACTCCCAAGCGTTGCGAAACAGCAGTAATTATACGCATGTTTGCCTGATGGGGAATCACCCAGTCAATGTCCTCCTTCGTCAAGTGATTCCTCTCCATGACCGCCTCACAAGCATCCGCCATATTGGCCACAGCATATTTAAAGACTGTACGTCCTTCCTGATAAATATAATGCATCCGATTGTCCAGTGTATAGTAAGATGGAGCACATACGGAGCCTCCCGCTTTGATATGTAAAAAAGGCAGACCTTTCCCGTCTGTTCTCAATACGGCATCCATTACTCCCATATCCTCCCGGGTGGTTCCAGCATGAAAGCAGCAGCACCGTCACCAAAAATAGGACAGGTAGCGCGGTCTGTATAATCAATCACCGATGACATCTTATCAGCTCCTACTATGACAACCTTCTTATATTTTCCGGAACGTATGAAATTCGCCCCCGCCTCCATTGCATACAGAAATCCACTGCAAACAGCCTGCATGTCAAAAGCAAAAGCATTGTTCAGGCCCAATTTGTCACATAAGATGGACGCGGTAGAAGGAAAGTGATAATCGGGAGTGGTAGTAGCTACGATAACCAAGTCAATGTCATTCGGGCTGGTCTTTGTGCGCTGCATCAGTTGTTTCACAGCCTTACGAGCCATATATGAAGTTCCAAGCCCCTCCTCATGCAAAATGCGTCTTTCCTTTATACCAATGCGCCCCATAATCCATTCATCATTGGTATCCACCATTTTAGATATTTCATCATTAGTCAAGACATAGTCCGGAACATATCCTCCAACTCCCGTAATCACTGCATTCAAATTCTCCATTAATCCTATCCAGTTTAGTGTAAAATCAGGAATAACCCTATTATAAATATGCTATCAGAATATCACACTTTTTTCAGAATAGTCGTGTGACAATCTTTAATTAATGGGCGCAAATATACGAAAAGAGAATAAAAATCAATGAATCTGACAACAAAAGACATTAACTGTCTACAAATAATAACACTTTAAAACACAACGGGATTCACTACTATCCGAGCCCTGCAGGAATACTTCCGCATAACCTTTCTGCAAATAAAGAACAAAAAATCCGCTACCTGCAACGATGACGCACGATTGGCCGCACAACCGGCACATTTCCTTTTCCAGCGAATGGAGCATCGCAGGCGGTTGGATGGAAGTTTGATTACTCACATACTCATAACCGCCATACGTCCAATGCGTGTCTACATTCCCATTATCCGGGTCTGGCATATCCCACAAAGAAACACCAAACCGTGTATACCGGCGGGGAATGGGGAAGAGGAGATAACCTTTCTTCAGTATCTCCGTTGTCATGGGGCTCATTTCTTTTTCCATCTTTGTCTATTCTTAATTCGATAACATGACAAAGGTAAGGGACCAGCCAAGGGGATACAAATAAGCAGTTAGAATCGGCTAAAAATTAATGAAATAAATAAGATGGCGGAAGAGGGACTCACCTCATCCTCCACCACCCTATATAATAATATACTAAAATAATCAGAATGTATTAGAAATACATTCTCTATTTTGCATATTTTTATTAATAAAACATGTTGCAAAGTTAGAATGGGAGAGACGTTGGCGGCTGCCATGCCATGAAGGATAGCACCCTCAAAGTTACTTTTCAATTCACTAATGATTTCACCTTTATAGGTAATACAATCCTTTTTAAGACCAAGAACTTTGCCAAACAAGCAATTGTCTTCTTCACCGTATTCCACGCTACCGAAATGTCCTTTGTACTTTAACTGTCCTATACTATTTTGTTATCTTTTTGTTCTTTACTTTATTAATATTTCTCAATCAGTCTATTCTCACGAATATAAGTTAGTAATTGTTCATCACATCTCCTTTCATTATATTCGACGGATGCGGCTTATGCATTATATACGAATTTTTCCATCCGAACTAACCAATTTACTTCCTACCCCCAACTCCTCCCCTTCCTCCTTGAAGTAGCCCAGCACCTTGGCTGGCGTGAGACGGCAGCGTTCCACGCTTTTCAAGCGGCTCTGAAAGATGTAGCGGGAGCGCAGCATGAGGTATATAGTTCAAGCTACGGTGCAAGCGGTGCTGAAGGCAGGCTCTGACATCTTCAGCGGAGAGTTTCATTCCTTTGTTTGGGGTTGCTTTCATTGTAATGGTTATTTTAGAATTGACTGTTGATGTGACGGATTTGCAAAACGCATCATCCATCTGTGCCGGATGCATAATGCACACCGGGCAAACGGATGATGCGTTGGGAGCAAATGCACGTTGCGTTTTCGCTGATAAAGCCTTAATGAGCATTAAGGGTTGTTATATAATATAATATTAACCGCTGCCGGTTTGGAGGTTAGCGGAAAACATGTACATTTGTAATGTGTTTTTCATAGTATTAGATTTAAGGTTAACAAAAGATTGGCTGTCTGGGATAGATGGCCTTTTTTATGTTGTTTTCTGACCTGCTTCGTAGGATTAAGTTTTTAATAGATAAATACTTTAAGGCAGGCACAAGGGGATAAAAAAAGTCCCACAAATCATTGGATTTGTGGGACTTGTGTGTTTACTGTCCGTTTTTTCCGGTTAATTCAGCGGAGAGACAGGGATTCGAACCCCGGGTGCCTCGCAGCACAACGGTTTTCAAGACCGCCGCAATCGACCACTCTGCCACCTCTCCAAAACTTCTTTTTCAGAAGTGCTTTTCTTTTAAAGCGGTGCAAAGATACAAATCATTTTTTATTCTACAAACTTTTCTGCACAAAAACAGAGCAATTATACCAAAATTCTTGTTTATACCCACTACGGAACGAACATAACGGCATTTAGGCTGTTTGTTAAAATTTATCAATGGCAAGATAATATTTTATAACTTGCTGAATATCAGTATGCTTACAAAGAGTCACATTCAGTATACGATTGAACCCTATTCAGTATACGACTGAATGGCATTCACTATACGACTGAATTAGGTTCAGAATACGACTGTTCTTAAACCTACATTATTTGTAAATAATGCAGATTATTATCCGATTCTTGTTTCTGTTCGTAAACCACATATAAAGAAAGTATTAGCATCTCTACTCCCCCGGACATTCACTACCTAATAATAGTTATTTTATGCTGTTCAACATAAAAAGGGGAATCTCTCTTATAAAATTACGGAATTTATTCAGTATTTTTGCGCGCTCTAAAGGATAACATTATCTAACCTACTAACAAAAACAAATTTTATGGAATTGAACAAAACCTTTACCAATGGGCTTTGGAGCAAAGAAATCAATGTCAGTGATTTCGTCAGTAAAAACATCGCACCCTATACCGGAGATGCATCTTTTCTGCAGGGACCTACCGAACGTACCAAACGTATCTGGGACATCTGTCTGAAAGCTCTCGAAGAAGAAAGAAACAACAATGGCGTCCGTTCACTGGACAATAGCACCGTATCTACCATTACTTCTCATAAAGCCGGATATATTGATAAGGACAATGAACTCATTGTCGGTTTGCAGACCGATGAACTGTTGAAACGTTCCATCAAACCTTTCGGAGGCATCAACGTGGTAGCAAAAGCATGCCGTGAAAACGGAGTGGAAGTGGACGATAAAGTAAAAGACATCTTCACCCATTACCGCAAAACACATAACGACGGCGTATTCGATGTATATACCGAAGAAATCCGTTCCTTCCGCTCATTGGGATTTCTGACCGGTCTTCCCGACAACTATGCCCGCGGACGTATCATCGGTGACTACCGGCGTCTGGCACTCTACGGCATCGACCGACTTATCGAAGCCAAGCAGGAGGACTTGCGTAACCTTACAGGCCCGATGACCGAAGCACGTATCCGCCTGCGCGAAGAAGTGGCAGAACAAATCAGAGCCTTGAAAGATATCAAAGTAATGGGTGAATATTATGGGCTTGACCTCAGCCACCCGGCTACATCTGCCAAGAAGCCGTGCAATGGGTATACATGGCATATCTTGCTGCCATCAAAGAGCAGGACGGTGCTGCCATGTCACTGGGTAACGTATCTTCTTTCCTCGATATTTTCATCGAATACGATTTGGCTCATGGAAAGATTGACGAGACGTTTGCGCAAGAACTGATAGACCAGTTCGTCATCAAGCTGCGCATGGTACGCCATCTGCGTATGCAATCATACAATGATATCTTTGCCGGTGACCCGACTTGGGTGACCGAAGCCATTGGCGGCCGTTTCAACGACGGACGCGTGAAAGTCACCAAGACTTCTTTCCGCTTTTTGCAGACGCTATACAACCTCGGTCCTTCTCCGGAACCGAACTTGACCGTATTGTGGAGTCCCGAACTGCCGGAAGGTTTCAAGGATTTCTGCGCCAAAGTTTCTGTAGATACCAGCTCCATTCAGTACGAAAACGACAACCTGATGCGTGAAGTGCGCAACTGCGACGACTACGGCATCGCCTGCTGTGTATCCTACCAACATCGGCAAACAATCCAGTTCTTCGGTGCACGTGCCAGCCTTGCCAAGGCCCTGCTGCTTGCCATCAACGGTGGCCGTTGCGAAAACACCGGAACTGTCATGGTGAAAGGTATTCCCGTATTGACCGGCGAAACACTGAAGTTTGAGGAAGTTATGGCCAACTACAAGAAGGTACTGACTGAAATAGCCCGTGTCTACAACGAGGCCATGAATATCATCCACTACATGCATGATAAGTATTATTATGAGAAAGCCCAGATGGCATTCATCGATACCGACCCACGCATCAATCTGGCATACGGTGTCGCCGGCCTTTCCATCGCCATAGACTCACTGTCCGCCATCAAATATGCCAAAGTCACTGCACGCCGCAACGAAATCGGCCTGACCGAAGGTTTCGACACCGAAGGCTCATTCCCCTGCTTCGGCAATAATGACGACCGTGTGGACCACCTGGGAGTAGACCTCGTTTACTATTTCAGCGAAGAACTGAAAAAGCTGCCTGTCTACAAGAATGCCCGTCCCACCCTTTCCTTGCTGACTATCACCTCCAACGTGATGTACGGCAAGAAGACCGGTGCCACTCCGGACGGACGCGCCAAAGGTGTTGCCTTTGCTCCGGGTGCCAACCCAATGCACGGACGTGACAAGAACGGTGCCATCGCTTCCTTGAGCTCCGTAGCCAAATTGCGCTACCGCGACTCGCAGGACGGCATCAGCAATACGTTCTCCATTGTTCCCAAATCACTGGGCCCGACACCGGAAGAACGTGTAGAGAACCTGGTAACCATGATGGACGGCTACTTCACCAAAGGTGCCCACCATTTGAACGTAAACGTACTGAACCGCGAAATGCTGGAAGATGCCATGGAACATCCTGAAAAGTATCCGCAACTCACCATCCGCGTTTCCGGCTATGCCGTGAACTTCGTGAAGTTGAGCCGCGAGCATCAGTTGGAAGTCATCAGCCGTTCATTCCACGAAAGAATGTAATATGATAAATGTACACTCCTACGAAAGTATGGGAACATTCGACGGGCCGGGTCTCCGGCTCGTCGTTTTCCTGCAAGGATGTCCGTTCCGTTGTCTGTATTGTGCCAATCCGGATACGATTGATGTAAAAGGAGGCACTCCCACCACTCCGGAAGAGATTCTGCAAATGGCTATCAGCCAAAAGGCATTCTTCGGGAAGAAAGGAGGTATTACTTTCTCCGGCGGTGAGCTACCCTGCAAGCAGAAGCGCTGATTCCTCTTTTCAAGGAGCTGAAGGCGAACGGCATCCATATCTGTCTGGACAGTAACGGAGGCATCTGGAATGAAAAGGTGGAAGAGCTCTTTAGTCTGACTGACCTCGTGCTGCTGGACATCAAGCAATTCAATCCCGAACGCCACCGCACGCTAACGGGACGGAGCAACGAACAGACACTCCGCACCGCTGCCTGGCTCGAAGAACATGGGCGCCCCTCCTGGTTGCGCTACGTACTGGTTCCCGGTTACAGCGATTCGGAAGAAGACATCCGCCTACTGGGTGAAAGTTTCGGCAAATACCGGCAAATACAACGGGTGGAAATACTTCCTTATCACCGTCTGGGCGTTCACAAATACGAAGCCATGGGATGGGATTACAAATTAAAGAAGTAAAGGAAAATACTCCGGAACAACTGGAACGGGCAGAAAACTGTTCAAAGAGTATTTCACGAATGTGATAACCAACTAAAACAGAAAAGCAAGGCTGTCTGGAATCATATCCGGACAGCCTTGCTTTTCATTTATAGGACAAGAACCCTATTCTTCCAAGTTATAGGTAATCTGCTGTACATCATCACTACTGCCACCCACCATAAAGACGAAATCACCAGGTTCTACCATATAATTCATCTCATTGTCATAGAATCCCAGTGCATCGTCAGTTATCTGAAAAACTACAGTTTTGCTTTCACCCGCATTCAGATGAATTTTCCTGAAGCCCTTCAATTCCTTTATCGGGCGCGTAACAGACGCTACCTTATCTTGCACATACAACTGGACTACTTCCTCTCCTGCACACTTACCGGTATTAGTCACTTTTTACCGATACCTCCGTATGGACGCCTGCAGCCTTGCCCGGCAGCAGTTTCAAATCAGAATATCCAAAATCCGTGTACGAAAGCCCATATCCGAAAGGATAGGCAGGCTCAGTGGAAGCATCGATATAAGATGCCTTATAGGTCTGTTTCAATGCGGTAGGGCGGCCGGTGCTCTTATTCTGATAATAAATGGGAATCTGTCCTACGTGTGCAGGAAATGTTATGGGCAATTTAGCCGAAGGATTATACTCTCCCCACAACACATTGCATATGGCATTGCCGGCCTCACTTCCCAGCCACCAAGTACACAGTACCGCATCAGCATGTTCCCTTATCTCATTGAAGATTACCGGACGCCCACACATGACAAGAGCAATGACAGGTTTTCCAGTCTTTGCCAGTTCCGACACCAGCTTCTGCTGCCCCTCGGGTATGGCTATATTCACTTTGGAAGCCTTCTCGCCACTCTGACCGAATCTCTCGCCTACCGCCACAACAATGACATCCGAAGCCTCAGCAGCCTGCAATGCTTCCTGCAATCCGGTCAATTGATTGCTCTTCATATCATAGCCTTCAGCATAGTTCACCTCCAGTCCTTTCCGGACCAGTGCATCATACAAGGTCACCACTTTGCTCCGGTCCGTAGTGGCGGCCCAAGCGCCTGCCATATCGTATTGGGATTTTGAGAGTCCTCCTATCAAGGCTATCTTCCTCGTCTGTGCCGTCAACGGAAGCACGGATTCCCTATTCTCCAGCAATACAACGGAACGCTCGGCCATACGGAGCGAAGCATTGCGGACTTCGGGTGCATTGAGTATTTTGGCTGCTCTTTCCGGATTACAGTAGCGAAAAGGGTCCTCAAACAATCCCAACTCATATTTCTTCTCCAAAATACGCCGTACTGCATCATCAAGCACACTCTCCTTTACTTTCCCTTCTTGAACAAGCTCCTTCAGATAAGTCAAGTAGCAGGTACTTACCATCTCCATGTCCAGACCAGCATTCAGCGCTTTGGCTGCGGCATCTTTCTTGTCAGCAGCATAACGGTGGTTCACCAATTCCTCTACCGAATTATAATCAGACACAACAAATCCCTTAAATCCCCACTGCTCTTTCAATAGCCGATTGAGCAAGAAATCATTGGCAGTACAAGGAATATTATTAAAATCATTGAAAGCACTCATCACGGTAGCTGCTCCTGCCTTTATGGCCGCCTTATAGGGAGGCATATAAAAATTGGCAAAGTGGCCCATTGACATATCCACACTATTATACTCCTTTCCTGCTATCGGTGCACCATATCCGGCAAAATGTTTCATACATGCCATGACAGTCGTCGTGTCCGCCAAATCGTCTCCTTGCAAGCCTCTGACACGCGCCTCCGCTACCCGAGAACCATAATAAGGGTCCTCACCGGCCCCTTCCATGACGCGTCCCCAACGTGCGTCCCACGAAATATCCACCATCGGGGCAAAAACCCAGTTCAAACCATCGGCGGCACTTTCCAAAGCATTGTAGCGTGCAGCTTCCTCAATCATGGCCAAATCAAAACTTGCAGCTCGGCAAGCGGAAGCGGAAACCCGGTACGATAGCCGTGGATAACATCCAGTCCGAAAATTAAAGGAATGCGCAAACGCGACTGCAGAGCAAGTTCTTGATAACGGCGTATGTCCTTTACTCCTATCACATTCAGCATAGAGCCTATTCTGCCTTGCCGGACATACTCTTCTTTAGGAATATTTCCACCGTCGGGTCCGGTAAAATTCCCCGGTAGGTGCATTGTGCAAGCTGGCCTATCTTTTCGTCCAGCGTCATCTGTTTCATCAAATCGGAGATAAATTTCTCCTTCTCCGTAGTTTGTGCCGAGGTAAAGCTGTTACCAAATCCCCACAGACAAACCATCAGTATTATTATCTTTTTCATACCGCCATTCTTGTTTTGATATTTATTTTATCATAAAACAACAGTTGCCTTCAACGGCAAATCAGCTGAAGAAGGACCTGCCAGAATCTCAAAAGTCCCCTTTTCCACTACAAACCGATGTGATTCCACATCATAGTAGGCAAAGGCTTCCTCATCCAGCAATATCCGAACGCGCTTGGTTTCCCCCTTCTTCAAGTAAACCTTATCGTAGCCTTTCAACTCCTTCAATGGACGCGGAACAGAACATTCCACATCCCGCACATATACCTGAGCCGCTTCCGCAGCATCCATCTTTCCGGTATTCTTGATGTCAAAGCTTACTGTAACCCGGTTTCCCCCCGTCTTCTCAACACTCAGATTACTGTATTCAAAACTACTGTATGACAGTCCATACCCGAAGGATAGAGCGGCTGTTTTCCATTCCGGTCATATCCCCTATAACCTACGAAAACACCTTCGGCATACTGCACCCGTTTATGAGGTACATTGCGATTGTCATAATAATTACCATATACCGGATTATCTTCCCATTTTTCCTCGATGCTGACCGGCAGTTTGCCACTTGGCGAAAGCTTGCCCGTAATGATTTCGGCAAAGGGCCTTTCCACCCTCCTGCCCCGGATACCATGCCATCAAAATAGCTTGTACATTCTGCCCCCAATTGCGGAAATCTATTCCACCTCCGGCATTCACCACCACAGTCACATTATCATGAAGTGAAGCCACTTTATTAATGAGATATTCCTGCCCGTATGACAATGCAAACGGACGGTCGAACCCTTCACCTTCTGTACTGCTGTTGAACCCGGCACATACAACAACATTCCTGGCATGCTTCAGTGAAGAGGCCAAACGCTCCTCATCCATCATTCCTGCCTGGAAACTGACAGTCGCCTCACCCACATTATCAAAATATTCAATACGCAACTGGTATATCTCCCTGCACTGACCTGCATAAATGCACTGCGGGTACTGAATGAATGGTTCCCCCAATCTCCGGTAATCAGCTTATCGTTTACAAACAGACGGTATCCATCATCGCCAGCCAGCTGGAACTTGACAGTTCCATCCTTGTCAGCCTTGTAAACTCCCGTCCAACGGGCAGAAAACTGATCTACCGGCATGCCGTCGAACGGTGCACCGTATTTCCAGGCATAGTCTATGGCAGGCTCTATGGCAGCCTGAAAGAGCTCTCCGGTAAGATTACGAGTATTATAATATTCGCTCTTAAAACCGTTTTGCGTAAACTGTCATCCGTATAAATCTGTTGGGACATATCCTTATAAAGAAGGCTGTCAGACAGCAGCTCTATCTGTCTGCCGCCCTTCAACTGAACATACCGTCATAGAGCGACACTACCGAATAAGGGGTGACAAATCCGCTTCCCCCCTCCTGTGGGAATAATATCGGCATTAGGCCCGATTACCAATGTTCTACCGTTCCGGTAAGGCAACGTACCGTTGTCATTTTTCAATAAGACTACTCCTTCTCTCGCCAAGTCAAGTGCAATTTCCTTAGACTGTGCATTGTCTTTATCGATAGATTTATCTTCTCTCGGAGTATCAAGTGCTCCAAAAGCAATCAATGTCTGGAGTATATGCCGGACTTTGGCGTCAATGGTCTCTTCCTTCACTATACCATTCTCTATTGCCGGAATAAGAATTTCCCTGGTCATGAATTTACCGACGGGCATTTCCAAATCCAACCCTCCATTAGCGGCTCCCACACCGGAATATACAGATGTCCAGTCGGACATCAGGATACCTTTAAATCCCCACTGTTTGCGTAATACATCAATGTTCAGCCAGCTGTTTTCGGTGGCATGCACCCCGTTCAGCGGATTATAGCTATCCATGACCGCTCCTACTCCTGCTTCCTGCACAGCTTTTCGGAACGCGGGAAAATAAATTTCCTGCAACGTGCGTTCATCCACATCCGAGCTGGCATGATGTCTGCTCCACTCCTGGTTATTGGCTGCAAAATGCTTCACCGTAGCCATGACTCCCTCTTCCTGCACTCCCAAGATATATTCTTTAGCTGTTTCGCCCGTCAGATAAGGTCTTCACCAAAATACTCATAGTTTCGCCCGCATAGAGGAGAACGGTAGATATTGACTCCGGGCCCTAACAGAATACTTACCCCACGGGCCTTTGCATCCCGGGCCAAACCATGTCCCAGTTCTCTGGCCAACTTACGGTTCCATGTCGAAGCCGACAAGATGCCACAAGGATACAAGGTACTTTGAGTATTGTTACGTATGCCTTGCGGACCATCGGCCATCCTGATTTCGGGTATACCAAGCCGGGGCACAGCACGGATATAAAAAGATTTGGGACCGGAAATGTAATCGATTTTTTCTTCCAGAGTCATTTGAGAAACCAACTCCCTGGCACGTTGTTCCGCCTGGGGAGTAATACACACTTGTGCTTTTGCCGTGATTGCACAACAAAGCAATAGCCCGCTTAAGGCTACTTTCTTTTTAATCTTCATTTTGTCTATTTTACTACGTGTTTGTTATATTGCCGGGCATGTCCCGACCTACTTTCTTTCTTCTCAATCAATAAAAAACCGTGTCCCTTCATCCACCAACGAAGAAACACGGCCGAAAGTTATTAAGAAAATTCAGAATCTACAAGAAAGTGGACAAAAACATGTCTGTCCTGCCATCAATAAGTAAGACGTATGCCGGCCTGCAACGTAAAGTTACACGGGTTCTCCTTGCGTATAGTCTGTATCGACGAACCGTCATCAAAGAAATAGGATACTCCCGGTTCCACATACAAGCCAACCCTATTGCTTATGTTATACTGGGCACCGACAGCACCCATGACAGAAAGCTGTACCGGTTTCACAGTCTCACTCTCAGTACCAATCTTGCCATACACACATTTTTCAATGGCCCCCCCGCCGAAACATACATCGTAAAGTTCTTTGTATCCACAAAGTTCCAGTTGGCCCGTACCGGAATACCAATATAATGCAGCTTCTGGCTTATCTTTTCCGAGCTGCCCTCATACCTTACGTCAGAAGCAAGATAGGTATACGTCAGCCCACTTTCCACAGAGAAACCCTTCGCCAAGTTTTTCCGCACCGAAACACCGAAACTGAGCGGTTGTTTATGGTCTATATCCGCAATCTCCTTTTCGCGTCTTTGCAGATAGGGCATACCATCCTTGAAAACCAGTTCCTGCCCGTCGGGAATGGTGACAATACCATTGGCCGTAGAGGATAAATCTACGTTACCGCCATAAATAGGACTTCCAGGCATGTAGTCCGACATGACATTCGCTTCCCCTTCATTCGCCAATGAAAAACCTCCCGTATTTCCTACGGACAAGCCAACCGCCCATCCTTTAGCATCCCTACCAGAACTGTTTCTTTCCGGAAGATGCAGTTTGTCTCGGCCTGACGGACGATAGCGGTCTTTCCTTGTTCTCTCCGGTTCCTCTGCCTGCATTGTGGTCTCATGGTCCGTATCTTCCACTACCGGCTCTTCCGCCTGCTGCCCAATACCGACAGCCTCATCTGCAGTTTCAACCGGCAACATTTCCTCCTGCCGCTCATCGTCAACCGATATTCTGATATGTTGTGCAACCAAAGGGCGACTTGCCTCCCTATTGGGTGCCGATGCATTTCCATGTGCCCGATAGGCAGGCTCTATGGGATTAGTCCGTACGGCAGGTACCGTCTGTTCCGGCAAGACATCCGGAGCCACAGCCAAAGCAGGCACTGACGTATGCCGCATTTCATTCCCTACCGGACTCTGCAACAGCCACAGACTGACGGACGATACTGCCACCAGCAGCACAGCTGCCGCAGCCACCGCCCAGCGACGGAAAGGCATCATCCTATGCGATCCGGTTATCGGAGTTCCGGAAAGGGACAATTCCTTTTCCAACCGCTCCCATCCGGCAACCGGCAACGGTTCGGAATAGTCTTCCAGCTTATCCTTTATCTTTTTCAACCACAATTCATCTTCCATACGTTCCTTCATTTAATCATTTCTTTTCATCCACTCACGTACTTTTGCCGCTAAAGTCGCCTTAGCACGCGTCAACTGCGAGGCAGAGGATTTTTCATTAATTCCCAATAGTCGAGCAATCTCCTTATGGGATTTCTCTTCAAAAATATATAAGTTGAATACAGTACGATAACCGGCAGGCAATTCACTGATAAACTGCATCAGCACCTTTTGAGGAATGACATCTATCGACGAACCTTCCGGTTCTTCATAAGCTTCGGGTGCATTCTCCAAGGCCGATGACTGATTCATCACATCATTTTTCCGCAAATGACTGCAATACCGTATTCACCATTACGCGTTCCATCCATGCCCGCAGAGAGCCCTCTCCCCGCCAAGTGAACTTATCGAAAGAATCAAAAAGTTTCAGAAAACCGTCATGCATCAGGTCTTGGGCAGTCTCCCGGTCACCTGCATAACGGAGGCATACGCTGAGCATGCGTCCCGCATAGCGCTCATACAGTTCTTTGCGGGCAAGGTTGTCCCCTTGCCTACAGCGTTCTGCCAATTCCTGTTCTTCCATTCTCTCTTTTAACACGTGTTTACCTTAAAAATGCAACTGGCGCAAAAATACTGCATCAGGCAGAGAAGAAAATCACACTTTTATTTCTTTAACAGTATACTACGCAGTATTTAGCTTTTCACCGCATTTTCTGAATGCAAAAATAAGTTTTAAACAGAAAAAGAGCTAAAACCTACCACTTATGAAGAAACTGAGAATGACATTGGCAGCATCCATGCTTTTATTCCTGACTGCCATTGTATTGCAATCATGCCTGGACGATTGGGATGACGAATATGACACTTTGTTCGCCGTAGGTACGGTGAAGGTCATCGAAGGAAAAGACTACTATTTCTCACTGGACGAAGGCAGTAAACTATATCCCAGTGACACAACCTATGTTCACAACTATGCCGTAATAGACGGCCAGAGGCTTTCATCTACTTCCGCGAACTGGAAGAGAAACTTCCAGCTACGAATACAATGCCCAAATAAAGCACATCGAAAATATTCTGACCAAAGACATCTACTCCATGCCTGCCGAAAAGGCGGACAGTATCGGAGACGACAACATCAACGCCACGGATTTATGGATTACGGGTGAGTATCTGAACATCAAGTATCAATTCTACCACAGTAACAACGAAGATAAGAAGCACATGCTGAACCTGGTCATCAACGAAGCATCCACCGGCGAGAACGACAAACCGGATTACGTCAATCTCGAATTCCGCCACAATGCCTACAATGATAGCCAGCTCACACTGGGCACCGGACTGGCCTCCTTCAAGCTGGACAATATAGCGGAACAACTAAAAGAGAAAAAAGGACTGAACATCCGCGTCAAAAGTCTATATGACGGTGAACGGTTCATGACCATAGACATTAAAAAAGAAAACAACTAAATCTCCTGAAAACACATTTTTCAACATCTCAATGAGAAGCGGAGTAACATTTCAATATGTTGCTCCGCTTTGTTTTCCATAACTTATCAGAATTCATTGTTCAAGCAAGTCAGCCTCAACGAAGCGTTGAACGCTTCGGCAGACAATCGCGTCCTGACCTGTACCTGCACGCTGCTCTTCGGCTGGACATCAAAATAATTGTCGCTATATACACTTTCATTGTCAGCAACGGACAAGCATACGGCACGGGCAAACTTGTCTGCCGAAACCGTCACTTCATATCCGCCTTCAATGGAACGGACTTCGACCTGCAAATCCACTTTCGGATAATTCATATTCTTCTGCTTGTCCAGACAGTAGTTGTTATGGTACACCCTGCCCGATTTGTCCGTATAGTCTACGCGGACATATACCATTCCTCTACCTGCCCCCTCCAGCAGCTTGGCAAACGGTGCGGAAAAACAGACACGGCTGTCATTACCGGAAATGCCGACAGATTTGTCCCAGTGATAAACCACGGTTCCGTCGAACCGGCAGACCTGGAGCTGCAGCCGGCCGGAAGTATTCTCCAAGCGGTCGGACACTGCATATACTTTCAAATCATCCCCCTCCACTACCGGAGAAATCAGGATGTCATCATAGACCTTGCGAGTATAATAGTGCTGCGCCTTCCAGCGTCCGTAATAGTCACGGCTCGCCCAGGAAGCTACGGGCCAACAGTCGTTGTGCTGCCAGAAAAGCGTCCCCATATTATACGGCATTTGGCGGCGGTGCGACTCGATGGCCGTCTTGATGGCATCTCCCTGCAGCACATGGTTCATATAAAGGAATGCCCGGAAATCACGCGGTTTTTTATATTCATTCAACAGGTAAGTCTCAATCAGCCCGTTGCATGGTCGCCACCACGCTGATGGGACATCATCACCTCGGAACGTATATCCCAGTCTTCGGGGTAAGGAGCATAGCGCTTGACGGAGTCGAACTCTGGAAAAGACTGAAAGCCGTACTCGCTGAAAAAGCGGGATTTCTCGCTGTCATAATCAGAAATGGGTGCTTTACCATGCCAGACACTCCAATAGTGGCGGTCCCCGTCAGTAGTACCGGACATCTCTCCCTCGAATGCGAACGGAGAAGAAGGCCAATAGAAGGTTCCGGGTGCATACTCCCTGACCACCCCGGGTAAGGTGACATGATACTGCTGCCGGTACTGTGCCCAAATCTTGTCGGCATATTCCTTGTTCTGCCGTTCTATCTCACGCTTCCAGCCCCAGCCCAGCCAGGCATCCTGGCATTCATTATTTCCACACCACAAAGCAATGCAAGCATGATTGCGCAAACGTTTCACATTGTCCACCGCCTCCTGATGGATATTATCGAGCAGGGCGCCTTCTGCCGGATACATGCTGCAGGCAAACATAAAGTCCTGCCAAATCATGATTCCATACTCATCACACAAATCATAGAAAACATCGTTCTCATAGATACCTCCACCCCAGACGCGTAACATATTCATGTTTACACCGGCGGCATCGAGAATCGTCTTTTTATAATTCTCGGGAGTGACGCGCGGCAGGAAGTTATCCGAAGGGATGTAATTGGCTCCTTTGGCAAAAACCGGACGCCCGTTCAGCTCTATATAGAAAGTATGCCCGTCCTTATCCGGCTGATGTACCACCTTCAAAGAGCGTATGCCCACCCTTTCGGTTTTAGAGTCCAACAATTCCCCACCTGCAATGATATCCGTACGGAAACGATAAAGGAAAGGCTCCCCCAGTCCATTACTCCACCACAGCTTCGGCTTGTGAAGGACAAAATCAACGGTCACCCGATTGGTGCCTCGCTTCAAATCCGCTTGCCACTCGCCAAGCACTCTTCCGGTAGCCTCGTCTGTTATCGTGACCAGCACTCCGTCCATATCCTTATCGGCATCCAGCTCCACATGTCCGGCAATCACGGCCCTGCCTGCACCGACTTCCTTCTGCTCGATAAACACATCGTTGATTCTCAAATCGCTCCAAGCCCTGATATACACCGGACGCCAGATGCCGGAGGTAACCAGACGTGGGCCCCAGTCCCAGCCATAATGATAACCCGCCTTACGGGCAAAAATGCTTATCTTCTTGTTGAACAAGCCCCCGTTTTCAGACTGGTCATTGGATGCCGGATACTGGTAGGGAAGTGCATCCCATTTGGGGACGTCTATCTTTATCGGCGAATGGAAGTACACCTTCAGTATATTATTCTCCTCCCTGATGTACTGCCTGATGGGGATAGACCAGCGGCGAAACATATTGTCCGCTTTCAGTATACATTCATCATTCAAATAAACGTCAGCGTAAGTATCCAGCCCCTCGAACACAAGCTCCATATTCTCTTTCCGCATCATGCCGGCAGCAAGAGTAAAGCAAGTTTCATAAACCCAGTCTTCCTTGTCAATCCATTGCAATCCTCGTTCGTTCAACCGGAAAAACGGGTCTTCAATAATCTTGTTCTGCAGTAAGTCCGTGTGGACTACTCCCGGAACTGTAGCCGGATACCAATTGGTCAGTCTCGCCTGCCGGAATTTCCAGCCTTCATGTAAGTTCTTTACCACTGTTTTTAGTTTCATTACGAGTGTGTTTCATAGCTTTCTTTGACTACTCTAAATTACGGATAGACAAAAAATACGACATTCAAAGGATAGTTTATAATATCTTCTTAACGAAACATGATACAATCCCGTACACACCTACCGGGTCAGCGTCGCTGCACATCTGCTGCAGTGTGACTGCAAACGTGTTGCAGCGCTACTGCATATATGCTGCAGTGACACTGCATATGTGTTGCAGCGCCACTGCAAAGCTGAATGCAGTAGCACTGCAAAAAAGCATGCACTTGCTTTGCAGTGGCAATGCATTATCCCATCGCCTTATTATGAAAGGAGATGTCATCCAGCTTTCATTATCTATAATTAATTTACAAAGGCGTAGTTTCCAAGTCTTCA
>ENA-OQCF01000401-OQCF01000401.1-human-gut-metagenome-genome-assembly--contig:-NODE-401-length-17085-cov-13.267425_pt1 | contig 17085 bp, 14 predicted proteins | sample MGYA00242756_ERZ504573 | MGnify/ENA primary metagenome ERZ504573 (study PRJEB26092, sample SAMD00036240) | human gut metagenome | host: Homo sapiens | study: EMG produced TPA metagenomics assembly of... | reverse complement strand
CACCAAGCTTGACTGAAGACTCGCTGGGAATCTTGTGCTTGATCATTGCCTCGCGAACCGTCAGGCCGTTTTCCAAACGGTCCTTAACCACGGCGAGCTTTTACGTCGTACGAATAGGTGTGATGACGAGCGCCCGCGTTGAGCACGGCGTCGGCACCGCCCACGGCATATGCGCGGGCCCACTGACGAGCCGTGGCCTGGGGAATGCCAAGCTTTGCAGCGAGGGCGCGGTGACCGACCCCCTCTTGGAGGATCTCGACGGCGCGCTGCCTAACCTCGGGCGCATGCGTGCGAGTCCTAGTTGCTTCCGACATACCTGCCACTTCTTAGCCTTAACCGTTTATTTGCTTTCTTACGTGCTTGTTAGATAGTAGCATTTTGCTGTTCCCGCGTAACAGTTAATTGAAAATCGCAACGGCGGCATCTGGGTATTTGCCATTCATTTGCAACAGTTCTTTAGGTTTTATTTACGCAGCTAGTTGGCTCGCGGCTCATTGACGGTGTTTTGCCAACCAGATTGGTATCTTTTTGTTTGGCTGGTATGGTTTGTGCAATTATTAACCCCTCGTCAGTCCGCACCTAACATGTCAGCTTTCCACTTGCTTCCCAACTTTCCACTTAACTTTCCAGCTTTCCACCTAACTTACCAGCTTTCCAGCTAACCTACCAGCTTTCCACCTTAGGTGGTAAGTTGGGTGGAAGCTGGAATTGGTGGGTAGCTGGGACAGCAGCGGGTCAGGCGAACAAGAAAAAAGGGCGGCAACCGGGTGGTTGCCGCCCCTCGCGTGGCTAGTTGGTTTTCGTCTCGTGGGGAATGCCCTTGGTGTTGATGCGCGCCAGCGTGTACGTCACGTAGTCAGAGTTCGCATAGCCGGCGAGGTTGCTGACGTTAACCGGCGTGTCGTTGACACCGCCACCGAACATATGGGCCGTAAGCACCAAGCGGTAGTTGGCATAAGTTTGGTCCTTGCCTCAACATCCGTGTTCACCTTAACGCGGAAAGCATGCTTAAAGGCAAGGCTGTTGCCGTCGCGCGTGGCGAACGCGCCGCCAGCCCCCTTGCTATCAGTAAATACGTAGTTCTTGCCATCGGCGCTCAAAGAGCCGTTAGCCAACTTGTCGCTACCGAGCACCGTAATGTAGCTTGAGATGTTGTCGACCGCATCATAACGACCATCATCTTGGCGGCGCTTCTGCAAGCTCAGCGTGTACGTCACCGTGCTGGCATTGGAGATCATGGCCTCGGCACCCGCGAGCTTGGACAAATCATACGTTCCCACCAGAGCGATCTCGCCGTCGGCGGACTTGAGGTCATCGATGTTGATGCCCAGCTGCGACTTCTTTGAAGCCTCGAGCGCAATAGTCGAGGAGCCCACGTCCATGCGGTAGTATCCAGCTTTGCCGTCGATGTATGCCGAGTTGCTACTGGTGCTGAGCGTTTCATCATTCGTAGAGAGGCACGCACGGTAGTTGGGCTTTGTGTACTTATCTGTGCCGCCATTCTGCGAAGCGATAATACCAGCCTGGCACGCAGGCTCCGTCATGGCGAGATTCGCCTCCATGGTGATGGTGAACTCGCTGCCATGGTTCTTAGCGATTTCGCGAATGCCGGAAAGATCAATTGCCCCAAGACCTGCGTCGGCCAGCGTCAATTTCATGTCCGTACCGTCCGCGGTCCATACACCCGTAGCGGCGCGATGATCTTCAGCGGTGGCCTCCCCCCATGTCCACTTCGTCTTGCCGTTCACGGTTGAGGCATGCGGGGCGTAGTACTTGCCCCCCACTGTCACGTAGAACGAATACGTGCCCTGGGTTCCAGTCGGGTAGCCATGCGCACCCGCAGCACTACCGTTCTTCCCGTAGTTCACGAGCGAAGAATCCAGCTGGTAGTACAGCGCGTCGGAGCTTGTGTATTGCTGGTTCGAGTCGAACTTCACGGTGTCGCTTACCTTCATGGTAAGCGGATAGGTGACATCGTTAAGCTCCATCTGTTTGATGCCGTTCTTGTTGTTATCGATGAGGCCGTGCGTGTAGTTTGATGCCACGCTGTAGGTCGAGGGCGTATTCTGGTGCCCATCCTCGGCAGCCTTGCCGTCGGCTGCTTTCTTGCCTCGCAGCAGGTAGTTGATGTGCTCGTTGAGGCTCGTGTCCACCGTGGTGGCGGTGTAGCCGTTGACGCCCGCGGACCCCGCCGGCGTGCGCACCACCAAGTAGAAGTTTTCGCTCTTGGGCTCTTCCTTATCAACGGAGAGGGTATAGAACGTGCCCGTCGCGTCGGAAGAAGTGCGCGCGCGGTAGTACGCGCCATCGACCTTGGCGCCAGCCATCTTCGCGAGTTCGGCCTGGCTCTTGTCCTTGACCTCGTCATCGGCGAGCTTGACCCAAGCGCCGTCCTTGTCCTCCTTGGCCTCATCGGCCTTCACGCCCACGATTTCGCTCAGCCACGGTTCGGTGTAGTAAGCCTTGTTGCCAGCGTCCACAAACTCGGTGAGCTTGACTGACGTCGCGCCACCCGTGCCCACCGTGTAGTGATATTCGCGGCTGTTGTTGGCCGTGTCCACGAGTGTGAGCTGTGTACCCTCGGGCAGCGTGGCACCGAAGGTAATGCTCTTGTTGAGCGGACCCATAGAGCCGCCGGCTTCGAGCAGCGTGTTCCAGCCGTAATCGACCGGCTTGCCCCGAGCGCTGCCATAGGTCCAGGTAAGGTAGCCGGTCATGGTGTCGCCGCTGCTCACAAGTACGTGCTTGTCGTATTTTGTCGCATAGTCGGCAGCCTTGAAGTTCGCACCTTCGGAGTAGGTGGCGGTAAAGTCGATCTCGAGCATGCGCTTGACGATGATGGGTACCTGTACACGGTAGCTCTGGCCGGCCTCGCTAAAGGTGACCGTAAGCAGCGTGAAGCGCCCCTGCTCATTGTCCCAGTCGGTGCTCGCGCGGAATGCCATAGAGCTCGTGCCATTGTTGAGCACCTTGAGCGTGGGCGCTTGCGAGGCGGCTACGTCCTTGACGAAGGTGCCGTTATCGGCGAGCGAGAAGACCTCGGCGGTGGCGGTCACATGCGCGGTGCTGCCGTTGAGGCGGCGGGCATCGGAGAAGCCGCCATTGGTCACGATGTTCAGGTAGCTCTCCACCGTCGTGGTATCGTTGCCCGGAATCACGAGCACGGGGAAGTCAGTTTTGGCCTTCTTGCCCGAAGTAATGTTGTTAGCGTTATAGGTGCTACGCGAGCTGTCCGCGCTATAGGTGCTCGTGTTTTGGTATGCGCCGGCATCATTGATGCGGCGATGTTGGTGTAGGTGTAGCGGCCGGGAACGCGGCACCCGCTTGGCTTTGGATGGTCGTCGCGGTGTCAATGGCGGCGCCGTCGCCAAACAGGTAGCGGTCGGTGGTGTCGCCGTCGGAGGCACGCACCGCCAGCGTGCTCACGGGCCTCGTGGTCACGTACGGACTCGTTGCCGTGGTAGCAGTATCGCCTGCGCCGTAAAGCGTTTTGTTCTCGTTGGGCGCGGCAGCCGTGCCGTTGTAGTCGCCGAAGGCAATATAAGTTTTCTCGTTAACAGCAGCCGTATTCGTATTGGTCGTGTAAACCATCGGCGGCAGGTCGCTCGTGGTCTTGCCACTACCGGGCTTTACTTCCACGCCCGCTGCGGAAAGGCTGTACTTACCATCCCCCGTGTCAACCTCGCCCAAGAGTACGCCCTGGGTTTTGCCCGCATTGTAGCTATTGCTGTCCATGAGCACGTTTAACAGATGGAACTGGCCGCGCCCGTCGCCCATAATGCCGCCGTTGGACCTTTCGCTAAACGTGGTGTTGGATACCTTTGTGTTGGTAACGTCAATGACGACGGATCCGCTGTTACTCGCGTTATTCGCGCCCAGCAGACCGCCGCTCCAGTTACCCTTAATCGTAGCGTTCTCGATCGCGATGTTGTTGCAGGCTATATTCACATTGCTGAAGAAGTAGCCGATAAGCCCGCCCGAGCATTTGCCGGTGCCGGCGATGCTGACATTCTTGACACTGCAGTCGTCGAACCAGTACTTGTTGGGGCTACCGCTACTCGTAACCTCACCAATCAGGCCGCCCGCATTGTAGATGCTATTGTTCGTTCCGGCCTTATCGCCGATGACGGCGTTCTCGGTGCCGTTTCCGCCATCAATGCGCACGTTGCTCATAGAAATAACGCCGCCACGGGCGCGTCCGACCACGCCGCCGGCGCCCATATGGTCATCGGAGTTCGACCCGGTGGCTAGCACGTTTACCCCAGAGATGACTGCCGTGCACGACGACTGGGCCGCTGTGGTGGTGCCGATGTTGGTGTTGACCGAGATATCGCTTCTTTCGACATAGCCGAGCACGCCGCCCACGTAGGCACTGTCCCTGTGGCAGTTATGGTCGAGTTTTTGCCAACGGTCCTTTCGCTCACCCATGTGCCTGCGGTTGTCCACACACCGCACGCCGAGGCGACCGTACCCACATAGCCACCGACATTCTTCTCGCCCGTGACGTTAAGGCCAGTGTATGAGCAGTCATAGAGATACGCGGGCCCCACCCGTCCCCGAACTCGACCATATAGGTTCTGTCTTCGCTCGTAGTTCGTCTGGCGCGGCCCGAGCTGCCAAGAAGCCCTCCTACGCTCTTTGCGCCCGACACGGTGCAGTTCTTCATCTGCACGTTGCGGTAGATGCCGCACGTGCCGTCGTCGTAGTTGGCCGTTGCACCCGCCAAAAGGCCGGCACCGGTAAGGTCGTTCGGCGCCTCTCCTGGTTTGCTTCGCCGTTGGTGTCGATATAGGTGAGCGCTACGTTGCAGTTGCTAAAGGTGAGGTCTTTGACCTGCGCGCCGTCGTTCGCGGTGACGCTCTGCCCCACATTGGTGGAGGTGAACATCACGGTGCTGAATAGACCACCCACGCCCGAGACCTTATAGTCGTCGTCGGCGTATTCGACGACGCCGTAGGCGGTGCCTTCGGTACCCACCGTGATGGTGGCGCCGTTACCGTCGATCGTGGCTACGTGCGGCGTAATACGGTCGCGGTCGGTGCCCGGCTGGTTCGAATTGCAGGCATTGGAATAGTAGCGGCCGTTTAGGCCCACGTACCCCGTGCCGTAGTCGGTCATATCGTAGGTGTCGCCCTGCTTGAACTCCAAGCTCATGCCGATCGATTTCGACGCGCACACATAGCCCGTTTGGTAGTCGGCAGCGTAGGACGCCACCAGGTAGGGCGAATTTACATCGTCATCATGGTCGAGCGGGCCGTGCCACCCCTGCTTGCCGGGGGCCTTCTGGTCGTCGTTTTTGGCGATTTCGAAATCGCCGGCAGCACTCTCAGGCTTGCCCACATTTGCGTAGTTAGCATTCCGTACCTTGCCATATTCCTTGTTGCCAAACAGGTAGCCGCATATCGCCGGGTCTTGCGAATCGCTGCCCCAGTAAGCCTTGGAACCGCGGAACACGCCATTATTGGAGTAGTTGGTATGTGCCGCGCCAGCACCCGCACCCGAGCTGATGATGGCCGAGAGCACCAAAAGGCCCTGGGCGTTTTTCACCATGGTCACAGGAGCCTCGGCGTTAGTGCCGAGGTACTTGTTGTCGGTGCCCGTGGTGGTGACACAGGGGGTTCTTTTTTTGTGAGCTCGTTAATCTGGTAGTTAGCGTTACCGTTTTCAACCTTACAGCCCTCGCTAAAGGCATAGCATCAATCACGCGACCGACGTAGGGATTGTTGTAGAGATCAAAGTTGCCCTTTCCCAGACCACGAGATTTGTCACCAGTTCCAGCACGCCAGGAAGATTTTCCGCTTTTGTCCATATTGCGGAAAATCACGCCGCCACCCGCAATGGCACCGACGTAGCCACCAATGGGAACAAGATGCGGCTTGTCGCCACCGCCCGTGACGGTAAATCCCGTTGTAGGGTTTTCGGCCGTCGTCCCATTAACGACCACGCCATCGATAATGTTATCGCCACCAAGGATGCAGCCGACAACGCCACCGAAAAACGCCGTCGGAACGCCGTCGGCATCCTTGGCAGAATAAGTAATAGTCGCCGACGCGTTCACATAGCGAATATTCAGATCGCGCACCACGCTGCCGTAACTATAGGGAATAAGGCCGCGAAGCAACCCTCGTTATTCTCTATCTTGATGGTTGCGTTTTTATTATCACTGCCAAAGTTGCCAACGATGACGCCCCTAAACGGGTTGGCCCTATTTCCAAAACCGCCAAACGATGCGCCGTCGAGAGTAATCGTATTGCCCTCAGTAGGCTCGATGCTGTAATACGCGCTCTGCATATAGCGGTGCATGGTTTCGTCGCTCAGCGTCTGCGGGGAATTGGTCGACGCGTCTCCGGTCTTCTTCTCCCATTTATTATCGGTACCGTTCGCCTGCTTGTAGACGTACGTAACCTCATTGTCGGTCGAGTGATCGCTGCTGCGGCGAGTGCAGAGCCTACCCTGGTCGGCGACAATGGTGACCTCCCAGCCGTCAAGCGCCGTCATGTTATTAATGTAGTTGGCAATGGCATTCATCTCCGCCGCGTTTGTGACGGAATAAGGATCGCCGTAGGTACCACATCCCATTACCAGCTTTGGAATGCGCTGGTTGACTTTAATTTCGTGATACTGGACGCCATCCTCGGCGGCTTTTCCCTTGTAAACATAAGGAAGGTAGTCACCGAACCAAGGCCTGACGTCACCGTCCTTCTTACCATCAACCGTCACATAGCCGCTCACGGCACCATACGTCGCTTCGTCGTAATACCAAAGCTGCTTGCCCGGGTACTCCGTACTCCCATCAATCTCGGATCCGTAGGTCACCTTGCCCGCATCGGCATCAGCCTAGTAAAGGTGTAGTCCGCAGAGCCCGTGCCCGTGCTTCCGTAGCCAAAACTCTCCAGCAGGCTCGCATGGGTGAAGATCGTATTGTTCTCTTGGCTGGGCAAGCTGATTTGCTCAAACTTCGCCGTCACCTGATCGGCCTCACTGCCTACACCAAGCTTTCCGAACAGCGACGTAGCCGCCTTGGTGCCACTCGTGTACCCAGTAGTCTTGATATTCTTCGCGTTCAGGCTCACGTACTTCTGCATCTCGTTGATGAGCAGAGGCATATAGGCGTTAGCGTCCGTGGCGCTGTTGGCGCCGTCGACAATCAGATTGTTGAGTGTAAGATCATCAATTGAGATCTTTCTAATCTTGGTGCCATTGCCGTCGCTGGACCCATACACGTAGCGGCACACGAGCGCGCCCGATGAGCTTCCGCCCGCGCCAATAGCGTCAGTAGAGCTCTTTCCGTCATTGATAACGGGCCCAACGGTACCACCCAAAGTGACGTTGCTTACTGTGAGATCGCCGTCTGCCACCGTTTGAAAAAGACCGCAGTGCATGTTCTCGTGCTGGGTGGCATCGGAGTTTAGCTTGTTGCCATTCTGCTCGGCCTTGATCTTGGAGTAGTAGAAGGTGATGGCCGCATTATTAACCGTCACCTCTCCGATCGGTTGAGTGGGATAGTAGCTGTAGCCGGCCAAATCGATTGTGCCCGTTATGGTTATGGAATCATCGAGCCCTGTCGTACCATCGGGAACGATTGTCGAACGAATACCGGCGGGAGCATAGCAGAAAGCAGACCATAAGAGCAGCTTGTCCGCTGTATCGATTTGACTGCCACTAAAGCCGCCTTCACAATTCTTAGAGGCTATGTCGAGGTTGTAGAAGTAGCGGGTATTGCCGTTCGTATTCTGGCTTCGACCGAAAGACGAGCGATTATGGTAGCTGTTGTCTTTTGTGGAATCGCCGTCCATGTCCAGCTTGTTTTTCTGTGTGTGTAGCGAAACGACCGTGTTCCAGTCGGCGTCCATGAGCTTGCTGCCGTTGTTTGGTTTTACACCGCTGCCAACCCATTCATCGAAGGACGTTACGCCCGACGCAACGATGGCCCCCTCGCCGGTGGGCACCCTATAGGCGGTATCCCAATAAGCTCTGTCCTCCAAGTACAGGCCTAGGTAGCTCTCGACGCCATATGTCGTCTTATCATCCACCTTGCAGCCGCGGCAAACTAGAACGCCGAGCGTCTGAGCGGCGCCTGCATTAATCTTTGTGCCCGAGAGATCGATGGCGTAGTTGTTGATAATCCAGTGACCGCTGGCTGCGTATACAAGGCCGCCAAGCTCCTTGGAATCATCCACAGTCGCGATTATAGAAGCGTTGGTCGTTTTCAAAGCATAGGAGTTTTCACTCTTGTTAATGTTGTCATCTCCGATAGTTACGACCGCGTTGCCCCAGCTATAACCCAAGAGACCGCCCACGCCATTGAGCTTATCGCCGTTCTTTCCGACTCCCATCTTGAACGAGTTGAACGAAAGGCCCGTAATGTTAACGTCCTTTTTGGCCGAGTTGGCTATTGCCCCATCAGCCCCATAGGTGCTCTGTGCGATGCAGCCGATAAGACCGCCGACCTGGGCAATCTTGCCGCTGGTGCAATTGCCGGTTTCGATTGATCCGGCGACTTCGAGGCCCGCAACATTGAATGACGAGCCATAATCGCCCACATAACCAATGGCGCCGCCAATGCGACTATTGCCGTTAAGCGTTTTAGTTGCAGCGATGGTCGCTTGAGCCCTGCTGTTATCCTTAAACGCAACCGTAGAAGCCGCCGACACGCTGCCCGCAATACCACCAATGTTCACTTCGTTGCCGAACGTATCATCACACGCGATATTCGTTTTGCACGTTACGCCAGACAATGGCAGGTTGCCGACGATGGTACCTGCAAGCGACCCGGCATCGATAGCCGAACCGTTATCAAACTTCATGGAACCAGCGATTGTGACGTTGGAGATGGTTGCGCCGTTGACGGCCGCGAACAAGCCCAAGCGGCCGTGGCGGTAGATTTTGCCGTTGCCGTTGCTCGTGTCATTGCCGTCGAGCACAGCTTCACCACGCTTGCCGTACGGCTCGCCGACGGCAAGGTTGATTGTGCCGTTGCCATTTGTGCCGCCGCCGTTCAACGTTCCCGAGAAAACTTGCGAGCCGTCTGCACGATCCTGCGTGAAACCCGTCAGGCCCGTGCCCTTGAGATCAATAGTGCCGTTCACCGTAATGGTCGAGGACTGCAAGATGTTCGGGTTGTTTTCGGAAACGCCCTCGACCATGGAGTAGTAGCCGTTGGTTTGCCAGGTGATTGCAAGTTTGGCGAAATCCTCAACAGAGGTTAGGGTGTAGGCACCGTTAGCTGCCGTCAGCGAATCCGGCAAGGTCAACTTATGAGTGTCCACATCAAGCTTAATGAAGTCGCCGCCCAGACGAATAACTTCGCCGTAGGTCGCGATGTCGTCCGTCTTCGAGGCAGTATTGCTACGTTTGAAGGTCCAGCCGCTGCACCCTTGTCAGCGTCAGAGCCATCGCCGACAGCAAAAATCAGCGCGTTGTGATTCTCGTATACGAGCTGGCCCGTCGTGCTGTTTTCGGCAAAACTTGCGCCCGACAGATCCGTGATGCCGCTGAATTTGATTACAGCATTCCACGCGGAGCCTGCAATTCCCGCGGCACGGTTGCTTTGCGCCTTACCGATAGGATTGTCGCTTGTAAGTTTGAAATCTCGCACGTCAAGGACATTGCGCGCGTCGACAACGCCCACGGCACCACCGAACTTTCCGGCGTCCGTTCGCGCCGAAGCATCTCCCTTGCACGCAACCGTCACGCCGTCGAGCACAACGGCGACAGGCTGCGAATTGGAGTCCGCGCTATCGCCAACATAGCCAACAACACCGCCCGTATCGGACAGCTTGCCCGCAAGTTCAAACTCAATTGAGCACGTTTTCTTATCCGCATCCTTTTGGACCACAAAGGCGCGCAGCGACTCATCGACGCCTTTTGCCGTCGCAAACACCTTGCCGACAAGGCCGCCGTAGCTGCCGTTGAAGCTAACTTCTTCCGGTAAGGTGAACTTGCTCTTATACGTTCCGCCTTGCACCACGATGTCGCCATTAGAAATATCGGCCACACCAAAAAGGGCGCCGGCGCGTTGCGATGCACCAAGCGTCACAAGCTTGCCCAGGTCGAACATATTGGCTTAACGATAAATCCTTGCGCAAAGCTCACGTCGCCGATGACGCCACCGGAGCAAGCGCTGTCTTTATCGCCGACGTTGCACGCCGGCTTAACCGTTACGCCATCAGCGATGTTGAGCGTGAGGTTGGTGGCCTTACCGATAAGACCGCCCGCCGCGTTTTTACCTGCGACGCTCAGCGCCGAGACATCGATGCCAGTTGGTAGGGCGACGGTGGCACCCTCCCGCGCCTCGCCGATAAGACCCCCCGCGTTGGCATCAGCGGCTGTCGCGTTGATAGTGGGGGTACCGTCGAGTTTGTCCGGCAGGGCGAGGCCCGCAAGCGTAAGCGATGCTCCTTCGGCAAGGGTGTTCACAAGCAAGCCCATGTTGCCTGTGCTCGATTGCATATCGATCGCCAGGGGGCTGTTCGCGCTTGTCACGTAGGTTGCGTTAAGCGTGAGCGCGCCCGTGACCTCGCCCACAAGTGGCGAGGCGAGCTTGCAGATGTCCTTTTCGGTATCGCTCTTGGGCGTGCCCACGGTTACGGTGGCAGCAAGCGTCTTGTCCGCGCCCGTGACCTTTGCGGCCACGATGGGCTGGGCATCGGTACCCTTCCAGGTGAGCTTTACGGTGCTGTTGGCGTCGCTGAGCTCGATGTTGTTGAAGAGCGTCTTGTTGACGGTCAGGGTCCTGTCGCCGAGGTTGAGCGCGCCTTTGAAAGGGTAGGCATCGCTGCCGAAGCCCTGGAACGTGAGGCTACCCAGGCCGTCCACGATCTCCGCGCCGCACACGTCGAAGTCGATACCGGTCGAGCCACCTTTGGAGATGTTCGCGTTCTGGTAGATGGCGGGATCGGTGTTGGAGATGGCGATAAGGTCGGCGTTGGACTCAAAGGTAATGGCCGTGACGGCGCCCAAGTCGTCAGTGATGACATTGCCGTCACCCAACGCGTGCCTGAGATCCTCGACAGTAGCGATGGTGGGGGCGGTGTTTGCCTGATCAGCAGCATCCGCGTCCGCGTCATCCGCTTGTTCTCCGTCAGCAGCACCCTCATCGGCAGCCGCATCGTCTTGGGACGCGTCGCCCTCCGTTGGGGTATCGCCGTTAGTGGTTCCATCGGTCGTGGAGTCCTGTGATTCGCCAGCGTTGGTAGAACCGTCGCCGCCCTCGGTAGCGCCAGCGTCGGCGCCCGGAGTCGTTGCGACATCATCAGATGTAGTCTGGTCAGCATCTTGCAGCGCGGTGGCCACAGCATCCTGTACGGAGCGCGCCGTGTTGCCCGCGGCGCGCGCGGCGGAGACGGATGCCTCCATGACGGCGTCGAGCTCTTGCGCGAACACCTCCGTGGAGGGCGCAAGCGCCTGGAAAATCATGATCGCGGTCAGGCATGCGGTTGTTATGCGCTTTGCCGTTCTCATCTGGTCCTACCTCGTTCTATCTCATGCCCCGTGCGGGGTCTCAAAATCACAGATTGCGGTTGGCCTACGCAGCCCTGCACGTAACACCGATGTCATCCAAGCTGCCGGGCGCGGCATCCGTCGAACGGTAAAAGGTAATAATCTCCGACCCGGGATCCATGGTGAACGTAACCGACCTTCCATCAAAGGTCGCGTCGGAATGATTCGTCGCCAAAAATGGGTCAAGCTCAACCTTGTCGCCCCATGTAAGCTTGATTTTTGTTGGCGCGCCCGTAACGGTCGCGCGATAGTTGTAAGCGTCGAAAGCGTTGATATCCGAGTTCTTGTCGACCCACTCGCCCGAAACGCCCGAAGCCGTTACCTCTGCACGCTCGGAAGGCGCAATCTTGGCGGCGAGCCATTTAAGATTGGTGCCGGGGCTATTGGAGCCGACCTGGGCCTTAACGATGAAGGATGCTTTGTTGAGGTCCGCCTTGGAAAATGTAACCTTATAGGTATACATGGTTGCCCTGTTGGCAGGGAAGGAAAGGTCGACCGTGCCGCCCGCCGTCAGCGTGGGCGAACCGCTTATGCTCCAAGCTTTCGTCGTTCCCGTCGCCTTCACGCTCAGCGTCGCGTTAACGTCCTTGTCGTTGACCTTGTTCTTGTCGCCCAGCAGATGGTTGTAAATGCGAAAGGTAAAAGAGCAGTTTTCCCCACTCGTGTCGGCGATGACGCTTCGGACGGCAATACCCTCATCATTCAGCGTCTCATTCGTGTAGCCCGTAAGCATGTCCGAGGCAAACAGCGCCTGTGACGTGCCCGAGACAGCGACCGACTTAAGGAAGTCGCCCGCCAAAAAGGCCGTGTAAGTAAGGTGGGTACCCGCCGCAATCGCGACGGCGCATAGCAGCACCGCAACCGCCCACAGGCGCTTGCGCATTTTGGAAGCAGGGGCCGCCGACTCTACGCAGCAAGGCTCTGCCTTAGAATCATCCACCTGCGCAAAGTGCTTGCCAACAGGCCTCGCGATTTCATTTTGCTCTTTCTTGTCTTTTCGCATCTGGCGCCCCTCCCTTCTTGTTATTAGTTGCCACTCGTGCCGCGAGCAATTAGATAAACCATGTCGGTCTCTTTGACGTTGGAGACCGTCTTTCCGTTTACGGTCACAACGCCCGGATTCCATGTGCACTCGATGATGAAGTTCGTGGCGGCGTTGGCTGTTTTGCCATTCCAGCCATCGAGCCCACTCCCTGCGAACTTGTGGTACCGATACAGCGGACGGGCGTTTTTCTGGACATTCACGTACGAGCCGTACGTCGGGTCGTTTGCCTCAAGCTCTTTAGCCAACGCACTTGTCCCGTCCGCGGAGTTGATAAAAGCAAACTCAATCGGTGTGCTGCTCTTCTTGCTCCATGAGTAGGTGCGGTTGAGCCCGTCGAGGCCGACCACAGTGCCGTTTTTATCGTTCGGATTATTGACCGTCACGTGATACACGTTGATTGTCAGCCCCGTGATATTCGTTGTGTTGGCAATCTGCAGCTCAAACGCTTGACCGCCGGCAGCGGGATCGCCATTGTCGCTCTGCACACAAAACGCGCGACGAACGGTCACGGTGCGTCTATGTTTTTAACATCGCCCCGTGACTCGTCATACGAAATCTCGATGGGCTCGATGCTCGTCTGGTTGGGACCCATGATCTTAAGCTGCGCGGGCGTTTGGATCTTGCCCACCGTAGACAGACTTTTGCTGCCCACAAACCACGAGAGCGACAAGCCGATGATAAGAGCGATTGCCGCCAGCAATATCAGGACCGCAAGGGCCTGTGCGCGGTGGTTTTCTATCCAATTGCGGGCATCGCCGAGGCGCGTTTGCATGGTGCTCATGAGCTCACGCCCTCCTGAGCGCTAATTCTAAGTTGGATGTATTTGACCTTATTGCCGATCTGCTCGTCGGCATTGTTGTACAGCGCCGAGCAGATGGCGGTGTCGCCGAAGGATATGTCAGCCGAAACCGCAGGAGCGTTGGCGGCACTCGTGCCGTTTGCCGCGCCATAGAAGTAGTTCGCTTTATGCGCGTTCATATCTGCCTGCAGAGTGCCGTAGTCAGACTTTGCGTCGCCCGCCGCCGCAAACAGGTTCTTGTAGTAATTCGTGTTGCCGGTAAGGACGAAGTTTTGGAAGTACTCCGGCCACACCCAGTACAGGCTGATGGTGACGGGTTTGTTCGTTGGCTTGTTCACATCGCCGTTTTCGCAAAATTCGCACTTGCGAATCTCGATCTTGCTATCAACCACGCGGCCCGAGTAATACCCGTTCTGGTCGCAGCTCGTAAAGAACAGCAAGTGGCCTTTGATCAAGCCAAGGAGCGCCTCCGCCTCGGGCGCCAGCGTTCCCCCGTCCCCAACAACGCCAACAGTGTTCGTGACCTTAAGCAAGCGCGACAGACTGATCGTGACCCCGTCCAGGTCACTCACCAGCGGCTTCACCGTAAATGTAATCTTGCCGCGAGCACCCGGGTACAGAGAGCCCGCGGTCTCGTTGTTGAGGTTGGAGCCGAGCGTTACCGTCATGGCGTCGGTCGTATCCAGGCCATCGATGGCATACTTTTCCTCGGGCGTGCGCTCGGAGCGCTCGTAATAGCCACGTGCGCGCCGGACTCACCCTCGCCCGCGGCGGTCAGCGTGTACCGATCCGCCTTCGCCCCGATCGTACCCCCCGTGGCGCTCACTCGGTTATTCGCGGCAAACCAGGCCAGACACGCAAAGATGGCAACGATGGCGGCCAACACAAACAGACCGCTCACCAGGAAATCCTTCCAGAAATCCTTGAGGGTCCGCACGTGCTCGTCGGCAGCTTGGCGGTACTCGGCCGCCGTCTTGTGCTGCTGGAGCTCGCTATGTCGGTCCATGCCACTCATCGCTTACATTTGCCCTGCTTGCGGGCGTGCCATCCTTTCCGCTCGGTCGCGTTTATCCGTTGTTCGCAGGTAGAGAATTCAGGCAGAATACAACACCGTACGATAAGGTAAAAGAATAGCATTGACCTGCGGTTCGCTCCACAACGCAAGCCTTAATGATGTCTTAAAAGTCAAACCCTTGGTGCAAGTGGTCAGGTTACTTCGCGCCAACATGGTGCAAACAAACCTGACCCCCTTGCACCAATCCGTAGCGCCGGGCAGCGGACACACGGCGTGCCGCCCCTTAACACCCCAACGCGCGAACGGGTATCACGTAGATACCGTCCTCGACCTCGCGGGCGTACTCACCCACCCCCACAATCACGGCCATAAACTCCGGTTCGCGTGTGCGTGAACGAGGATTTCCACAGACCTTCTTGCGAACGCGCTTGAGGCTCTCGACGCCGGCGTTCGCTTTATCTTCACTCACCTTAATCTCAAAGGCGGCCCACCGTCCGTCGGCTAGCTGCACGATAGCATCGCACTCAAGACCCGAATCGTCGCGATAATAGCGCACGGGCGTGCTATCCAGCAGGTCGAGCGAACGTGCGTAGACCGAAAGGTCGCGTATGACCAAATTCTCAAACACCAGACCAAATGTCTGCCAGTCGGCAAGCAGCGCCTGCGAGGACATACCTAGCAAGGCGCAAGCAAGGCTCGGATCTGCCAGATAGCGCTTGGGCTTGACGGTAAAGCGCCGTTTGTCGCGCGCGGCGGGAACCCAACCGGGAACCTCCTCGAGAATGAACATGCCTTTGAGGGCATCCAAGTACCTGCGCACCTTGGTCTCATCGGCAAACGCTGTGGGTTCCTCCTCGGCACCGAACATATCCATAAGAATCGTTTTATACGTGGTTGCCTGTCCCAGATTGCGCGCGATCGATGCGGAGACTCGACGAGCAATATCGGGGTCGAGACCGACCGCCGGGAAGCTGCTCGAAAACGTGGTGTTGAGATATTCGCGGGCGATGAGCTGGGCGTCAGCCGAAACCATATCGATCGCCTCGGGCCAGCCGCCGCGGCAAGCGCTTCGACAAGCCCCGGCGTATCGCCATTGCACCGGCAGGGCTCAAAACGATGCTCAAACAAGCCCGCCAGGCTCACCTTGCCGTTGGACTCACCTGTCTCGGCAAGCGTCATGGGGTGCATGCGGACGCGGCCGATGCGGCCGGCTCCACTATGCGCGGGCGCCTCCGCCTTTGAGCCAAACGCAGGCGTGGCGGAACCCGTGAGGATATAGGCGCCGCGCGTACCCCGGGTGCGGTCGACCTCGTGTCTAACGTAGTCCCAAATCTGGGGAACGCGCTGCCACTCATCGATAATATGCGGACGGTCCCCCAGCAACATCATCGCCGGGTCGGCACGCGCGAGGTCGAGATTCTCGTCGACATACGAGGCGGACGCCCCGTGCTCGAGCGCGGCCCACGTCTTGCCGCACCACTTGGTGCCCGCAATCTCGACCGCGCCAAAGACACGAAGGTAGCGCGCGATTTGCGCATCCACGATACGTGGGATGTATCCGTCCCGATGTAGCCTCTCGCCTGCCATGAGCCACCCCCGCAGATTTCCAGTTCCTGCTTTCTAATTCTTCTATTCCACTGTAGCAAATTCGGATTTTCGGGTGGTTGCGATTCGGATTTTCGTGTTCATATAATTCGGATTTTCCTGTTCTAAGGATTCGGATTTTCGGATGCATAAGATTCGGATTTTCTGAATCCGCTGGTCAGGGGCACCTCTTATCGACAAAAAGGCGGGGAGCACCGATACGGCACTCCCCGCCCACTCAATACGCAATAGCTTTCTCGACTACAGCTCGTTGGCCGCGTGATATGCCGTGCGGATGGCGCTGGCAATGTCGGCGGTGCGCTCGCCCGAGCAGTCGCCCACGCAGGTCACGGGCACCGTCACGCCGTCCAGGTCAAACGCGTTGGCCTTGGAGCCCACGGCCATCACCACGTAATCGCAGGCGATCTTCACCGGCTCCTCGGCGCCGTCCTCGGTGGCGCGAATGGCCTCCACGCCCTCGTCGGTAATGGCGGTCAGGCGGGTCTTCACGTGCTGCTCCACGTTATGCTCGGCAAAGTCGCTCATGATCAGCGGCAGAATGGTCTCGGACTCGCCCGCGGCAATCTTATCGAGCATCTCCACGATCGCCACCTCGCAGCCGTGCTGCAGCAGGTACTCGGCAGTCTCGGTGCCCACCAGGCCACCGCCAATGACGGTGATGCGGCCCGTAAGCTCCACCTTGCCGGCCAGCACGTCCCAGCTCGAGACGACCTTCTCCGAGTCGGCACCCGGAACGGGGATGACCACGTCGTGCGCGCCCACGGCCACAATCGCGGCGTCGGCGGCGTTGAGGTCCTCAGCGGTAGCGGCATGGTTGAGCTCAACCTTCACGCCCAGGCCAGGCAGAATCTTCTCGTAGTACTCGACCGAGCGCATGATCTCGTCCTTGCGCGGAGGCGCGGCCGCCAGCACAATCTGGCCGCCCAGATGATCGCTCGCCTCGTAGACGGTCACGTCGTAACCGCGCTTGGCCGCCACGCGCGCGGCCCTCCAGGCCGGCAATACCGCCGCCCACCACGGCGATCTTCTTGTCGCCTCGCCCCGGCTTAATGGCGATGGTCGCCTCGTCGCCGTTCTCGGCCATTTAAGCACGCACGAGACTGTTACCGTTGCCGGGTT
>ENA-OQCF01000400-OQCF01000400.1-human-gut-metagenome-genome-assembly--contig:-NODE-400-length-17121-cov-2.704602_pt1 | contig 17121 bp, 24 predicted proteins | sample MGYA00242756_ERZ504573 | MGnify/ENA primary metagenome ERZ504573 (study PRJEB26092, sample SAMD00036240) | human gut metagenome | host: Homo sapiens | study: EMG produced TPA metagenomics assembly of... | reverse complement strand
GCCGCCGAATGGGCATTGGCAATGTCATTGTGGCTGCCATGAACCAGGCGTTCTTTACCCTCAGCCTTGGCGTTGGCGCTATGGAAATTTTTGGCAGCTACATGAGCGGGATTATACCCTGGCGGGCGAAGCCTGCGCATCTGCGCGCTGGATACCTGCGTGGCCATCTGTTCCGGCCTGATCATCTTCCCGGCCTGCTTCTCTTACGGGGTCAGCCCGGATGCAGGCCCCAAGCTGATCTTTGTCACCCTGCCCAATGTATTTGCCAATATGACGGGCGGCCGCCTGTGGGGTGCACTGTTCTTTGTATTTATGACCTTTGCCAGCTTTTCTACCATCATTGCTGTGTTCCAGAACATTCTGGCCTGCCTGCAGGAAAGCTTTGGCTGGAGCCTGAAACGCGCCTGTGCCGTTGGAACGGTGTTCATCCTGCTGGCCAGCGTGCCCTGCATTCTGGGCTTTAACCTGTGGAGCGGTGTGCAGCCCATGGGTCCCGGCAGCACCGTGCTGGATGCTGAGGACTTTTTGGTCAGCAACCTGCTGCTGCCCATTGGCAGCTTGATCTACCTGCTGTTCTGCGTAACCAGGTGGGGCTGGGGCTTTGATAACTACTTAACCGAAGCCAATACCGGCAAGGGCCTGCGCCTGCCGCGGTGGTTCAAGCCGTATTTCAGCGTGGTGCTACCGCTGCTGATCGTGTTTATTCTGGTGCAGGGCCTGTAAAATAAAGCCGTACCGGAACCCGGCAAACCGCAAAAAATACCTGCCTGCTGCAAACTGCCCAAAAGGCATGGCGTGGCGGGTGGTATTTTTTTGAGGGATTTTGTTAATAATGTGTCAAATACCCCTTGCGCAAACCGCAGATTCTGCGTATAATATAGGCAGGGCAAAAGGGGCTGTCTGCCCCCTGTGCCAAACAGTACCAAAGCACAAGGCTAATATAAATTACCGAGAGGAGTTTTTTACCATGGGTTTGGGCAAAAAGACGATTGATGACGAAAACTACGCTGGCAAGCGCGTGCTTGTCCGCTGCGATTTCAATGTCCCGATGAAGGACGGTGTGATCACCAACGACAACCGCATCAATGCGGCTCTGCCGACCATCAAAAAGCTGATCGCTGACGGCGCAAAGGTTATCCTGTGCAGCCATCTGGGCAAGCCGAAGAACGGCCCCGAAGCCAAGTTCAGCCTGGCTCCCGTTGCTGTTCGCCTGAGCGAAAAGCTGGGCCAGCCGGTTACCTTTGCTGATGACGACAACGTTGTTGGCAACCAGGCCAAGGCTGCTGTTGCCACCATGGGCAACGGCGATGTTGTTCTGCTCCAGAACACCCGTTTCCGCAAGGAAGAAACCAAGAATATCGACACCTTCAGCGAAGAGCTGGCCAGCCTGGCTGACGCTTACGTTGACGATGCTTTCGGCTCCTGCCACCGTGCACACTGCTCCACCGCAGGTGTGACCAACTATGTTAAGGATACCGCTGTTGGCTACCTGATGGAAAAGGAAATCAAGTACCTGGGCAACGCGTCAACAACCCGGAGCGCCCCTTCACCGCTATTCTGGGCGGCGCTAAGGTTGCTGATAAACTGAACGTTATCTCCAACCTGCTGGAAAAGGTCGATACCCTGATCATCGGCGGCGGCATGGCCTACACCTTCCTGAAGGCACAGGGCTATGAGATCGGCAAGAGCCTGGTTGATGATTCCAAGATCGACTACTGCAAGGAAATGATGGCTAAGGCACAGGAAAAGGGCGTTAAGCTGCTGCTGCCCGTTGATGCTGCCTGCGTTGCTGACTTCCCCGATCCCATCGACGCACCTGTCGAAGTTAAGGTCGTTCCCGTTACCGCAATCCCGGCTGACATGGAAGGCTGCGATATCGGCCCCGAGAGCATGAAGCTGTTTGCTGATGCCGTCAAAGCTTCTAAGACCGTTGTCTGGAACGGCCCCATGGGCGTGTTCGAAAACCCGACCCTGGCAGCTGGCACCCTGGCTGTTGCCAAGGCTATGGCTGAAAGCGGCGCTACCACTGTGATCGGCGGCGGCGATTCTGCAGCTGCTGTGCAGCAGATGGGCCTGGGCGACAAGATGACCCACATCTCCACCGGCGGCGGTGCTTCCCTGGAATACCTGGAAGGCAAAGAGCTGCCCGGCATTGCCGTTATCCAGAACGCATAATTAAAAAACCGCAGGAGCGCGGCGGCTTAGCCGCTGCGCTCTTTTTGTTATGTAGCCCGCATGGTAGACAACAAAGAAAATCCACGCAAGCAAATAAGTAGTTAATAAGAAGGAGTTTTTATCATGGATAAACAGAACCGTAAGGCAATTATTGCCGGTAACTGGAAAATGAATAAGACCGCTACCGAGGCTGCTGAGCTGATTGACGCCCTGATCCCCGCTGTTAAGGATGCAGGCTGCGAAGTTGTGATCTGCGTGCCGTTCACCGACCTGGTGACCGCCGTTGCCAAAACCAAGGCACCAACATCCATGTTGGCGCTGAGAACGTTCACTTTGAAAAATCCGGCGCTTTTACCGGCGAGATCAGCGCTGACATGCTGACCGACCTGGGCGTTGAGTACGTTGTGGTTGGCCACAGCGAGCGCCGCCAGTATTTTGCTGAAACCGATGAAACCGTCAACAAGCGCGCCAAGGCTGCACTGGCCGGCGGCCTGAAGCCCATCATCTGCGTGGGCGAAAGCCTGACCCAGCGCGAACAGGGCGTGACCGAAGAGCTGATCCGCATGCAGGTCAAGATCGCTCTGAACGGCGTGACCGCTGACGAGCTGAAGAACGTTGTTATCGCTTACGAGCCCATCTGGCCATCGGCACCGGCAAGACCGCTACCGCTGACCAGGCTGAGGAAGTCTGCGCAGCCATCCGCAAGGTGGTTGGCGAGCTGTACGGCGCTGACGCCGCCAAGGCACTGACCGTTCAGTACGGCGGCAGCATGAACCCCAAAAACGCAGAGGAACTGCTCTCCAAGCCCGATGTTGACGGCGGCCTGATCGGCGGCGCATCCCTGAAAGCAGACCAGTTTGCTGTTATCGTGGAAGCTGCTACCAAAGGCTGAGAATGAATGAGCAATTAGGAATGAGAAATTAGGAATTGGCTGAACCGGAAAGGCTTGAGCCGATGGAACCACCTTTCAGTCTGCTGCGCAGACAGCTTCCCTCAAGGGAAGCCAAGTGTGGCACCAAAATGGCATCTATTATTCTGTGCGCCCCTACGGTGGGATGCGTAACGAGCCTTTGTCCACCACAAACTCCTAACTCCTCCCTCCTAACTTCTAACTAAAACTAAGGGAGAACCAATCAATGGCAAAGAAACCTGTAATGCTCTGCATCATGGACGGCTTCGGCTGGACCCCGGACGAAACCTATGGCAACGCCGTTGTTGCTGCCAACAAGCCGCATCTGGATGCACTGATGAAAAATTACCCTATGACCACCATCAACGCATCTGGCATGGCTGTCGGCCTGCCGGATGGCCAGATGGGCAACTCTGAAGTTGGCCATACCAACATGGGTGCTGGCCGCATCGTGTACCAGCAGCTCACCCTGATCACCAAGTCCATCAAGGACGGCGAAATGTTCAAGAACCCCGTGCTGGTCAAGAACATGAAAGCTGCCATTGATGCCGGCAAGGCCATCCACCTGATGGGCCTGGTTGGTACCGGCGGCGTTCACAGCCATGCCGATCACTGGTTCGGCGTGCTGGAAATGGCCAAGCATATGGCGCAACCAAGGTTTATCTGCACTGCATCATGGACGGCCGTGATACCGACCCCCATTCCGGTAAGGGATTCCTGGCTGACCTGCAGGCCAAGCTGGACGAGCTGGGTATTGGCACCATCGCCAGTGTCAGCGGCCGTTACTATGCTATGGACCGTGACAACAACTGGGACCGTGAAGAAAAGGCTTATGCCGCTTTTGTTTACGGCGAGGGCAACCATGCCGCCAATGCACAGGAGGCCATTGAGGCTTCTTATGCGGACGGCAAGACTGATGAATTTGTGATCCCCGCCGTTACCTGTGAGGGTGGCCGCGTGGAGGATGGCGATACCATCATCTTCATGAACTTCCGCCCCGACCGTGCCCGCCAGATGACCCGCATTTTCTGCGATGATGCCTTTACCGGCTTTGAGCGCCGCGGCGGCCGCAAGCAGGTTCACTATGTCTGCATGGCCGAGTATGATGCTACCATGCCCAACTGCGAAGTTGCCTACCCGCCGGTTGAGCTGAGCAACGTTCTGGGCGAGTATCTTTCCAAGAACGGTAAGACCCAGCTGCGCATTGCCGAGACCGAGAAGTACGCCCATGTGACCTTCTTCTTCAACGGCGGTGTGGAAGCCCCCTATGAGGGCGAGGACCGCAAGGTGATCCCCAGCCCGAAGGATGTGCCCACCTATGACCTGAAACCCCAGATGAGCGCCCCGGAGGTTGCTGACGAGTGCAAGGCTCGCATTGAGAGCGGCAAGTACGATGTGATCATCCTGAACTTTGCCAACTGCGATATGGTCGGCCATACCGGCGTGTTTGATTCCGCTGTCAAGGCTGTGGAAGCTGTTGATGCCGCTGTGAACGAGGTTGTGACCGCTGTGCTGAACGCCGGTGGCTGCGTGTTCCTGACCGCTGACCACGGCAACGCCGAAAAGATGAAGAACCCGGACGGCACCCCGTTTACCGCCCACACCACCAACCCGGTGCCGTTTGTGGCCATCGGCTGCGGCGATGTGAAGCTGCGCGAGGGCGGCTGCCTGGCAGATATTGCCCCCACCATGCTGCCTTATATCGGCCTGCCGGTACCCTCGGAGATGACCGGTAAGAGCTTGATCGTTGACTAAGCACTCAAATAAAGTAAAAGAGGCCCAGAACTGTCGAAAAGACAGTTTTTGGGCCTCTTTTTTGTGCAAAATGGAATAATGAAGAAAAAATTCAATGTTAACATATGATAATGAAATGCGGAAGTCATATGTGTTATAATACCGAATATGTTGGCTATGAACAAAAACGAAGAAAACAGGAGCGCATATTATTTAGGGGGGGGGGTAACACTGCCAGCAAGTTGCGGGCTGGCTGTGTGCCCCGGATGCGAAGAGACAAAAAAAGATATGCCTGAAGGGGAGAAACACACATGGAGAAAGCACGGAATGTTGATATCCGGCAGTTCTACCGGGAAGATCTTGGGGTCCATTCCGAAGAACTGTTGGATAAGCTGGAGGCGGTATCCCAGGCGGTAACGCTGCAAAAAGGGGAGATCCTGAATAAAAAAGGGGAACGCCAGACCATGCTGCCGTTTTTGATCGAAGGCATGATGCGCTGTGTTACCTTGGATCGTGAGGGCAAAGAGAAAACCGTGGGCTTTACCATGAGCCGCGGCGATGTGGTGCTTTCCAACATGGACCTGACCGGCTGCCATATCAGCACGGACCAGGCAATGGTTCCATCAACCCTGATTTTGCTGCCCATTGATTATGTGTTGCAGAACATGAAAGATGAGCCGGAGGTGATCCGCGTCTATCAGGAGCAGATCGTCAAGTGGGGCATGATCTATCAGTCCCGCGCCGTGAGCCTGAGCCAGGGGGACGCGACCGAACGGTTCGAATGGTTCTGCAAGGAGTATCCCGGCATGATAGATATGGTCAATAACCGCTATATTGCATCGTTTTTGGGCATTACCCCGGTCACTCTCAGCCGCCTGCGCCACGGCGTTGCCACAAAAGTGGGCCGCGAAAAGCGGACAGACGAAGAATGAAGAAATAAGGCAACACCGCACAATTCCCGCCTTACGGCTTAAGCACCGCTCCGGCGGCTGCGGCACCTCGCTCGCCGTATCGGCACTTAGAATTATGCGGTATTGCCATAATAATCCTGATATGCAGCAGCGCCGCACCGGACTGTAAGGATCCGGTACGGGCGCTGATTTTTCTTTATGTGGTTTTGCCTGTATATATCACTGGATCAGTACGCCGGTGGTTTCATCAAAGTGGTAGGTTTGACCATCAATGGTGCTCCAGCCCTTGTACATGGCACCGGTGTTCAGGTCGTAATACCAGCGCTTGCCATCCTGGGCGTACCAGCCTTTGATCATAGCGCCGTTGGCGTCATACCGCACCCACTTGCCGCCGTTGGAATCCTGGTATACTTCCTTGCTTACGGCTTTGGCACCCTGCTGCACGCTGTCCAGCCAGTACCAGGCACCGCTGGCGGGGTCATAGATCTCTTTGCCGCGGTAGTTGGCGTTGCTGGGCTGCCAGCCCTGGCGCACCCAGTTTTCGTACCAGTAGCTCTTGCCATCAATCGTGTACCAGAAGTTGCCCGGCGTGCCGCTGGTCATTTTGCCGTAAACGGGGTCGAAGTAGTACAGCTGGTTGTTTACCGCAACGGAACCATACTGCATAATACCGGTCTTGGGGTCATAGTACACCTTGCGGCCATCCGGCAGGGTCCAGGGGCCTTTGATCATGGCACCGGTGACCGGCTCAAAATAGTACCACTTGCCGTTCTGACAGTCCTCACCTTTTACCATGTGGCCGTTGGCATCATAGCGCACCCATTTGCCGCCGTTGGATTCCTGATAAACGTCTTTATTCACGGCCTTGGCACCGCCCTGGTTGGCATCCAGCCAGTACCAGGCGTTGCTGCCGGAATCATAAATTTCCTTGCCGCGGCCTGTGGTGCCCTGCTTTACGCCGTTCTCATACCAGTAATCGCGGCCGTTCTCGCTGCGCCAGCCGGTGTAGTAGTTGTTATTGCCGGGATACTCGCCAAACCAGTAGTTCAAGTCAACATTGGCATCCACACCGGGAACCGTACCTTTGTTGCTGTACTGCCACATGTTGCAGCTGCTGCCGTCATAGCTTACGCCGGAACGGTAGTCGGCCATCCACTTGTACCATCCGGAATTGCTGAACCGAGAGTCCGTCAGGTAATTCTGGAAGAAATAATAGTAAGAGTAAATGCCCACGCGGTAGCCGGCGTTGGAAACCATGTTGCACCAGGTCTGGGCAATATCGCCGTAAGTAGAGTTGCTGGCGATGGGCTTGCCGTCACGGGTATGTTCAATGTCCAGAAATACCGGCAGGGTGGGGTTGTGCCCGCTCAAAAGGCTCAGGGTATGGCGGGCCTCACTGGCGGCCATATCGGTATTTTCAGCGTAAGAGTAAAGGTACACGCCATAGGGGATGCCAAGCCGTTCGCACTCGCTTACGTTGCGGTACCACTGGGCGTCATCCTGTTTGTTTTCGCCCACGCCGTCGTATTCGCTGCCAATGCCGCAGCGAATCATGACAAAATCAATGCCGGAATTTTTAACGGCGTCCCAGTCAACGGTGCCCTGATGGTAGCTTACATCAAAGCCGTTATAAGTAACGCTGCAGGTGGCAATGCCGTTGGAACTGTAGGTGGCAGCGTCCTGTTGGACAATATCCTCCCACTCGATGGCAGGCACGGAATCATCATAGATCGGCACGCCATCTTTGTAGCGGAAGCTGTTTTCCAGCCCGTTTGCCACATCATACGGTACGCCGGAATCTTCCTGTGCGGTTTCCGGCGTGCTGGTTTCGGCCGCCGCAGGCAGCGCCGCAAACAGCCCTGCTGCCATAACAGCTGCCGCAGCCAGGCTGGCTGTGCGCAGTTTTAGGGTCCCTTTCAAAATTTATTCCTCCTTCAAAGTGAACATCATTAACTATCATCATACCACAACCGCATAGCCTTGGGAATGGTTACATATGTAAAATTTGAAAGCAATACCGCATAATTCTGCGTGTCGATGCCCCCATCGACGCTTGAATTTGCAGGGCAGGGAAGGTTCGGTGCAGCCCAAAAGAAAAACGTGCATTCTGACGTGTCTTGCGCTGCGCGCTACTTGCCAATGCAGGCAAAATCGGGTATGATAACAATAAGTAGAAATATTCTGCCGGACACCCGGCAGATTGGGTAAGAAACAGCAAAGGAGAACCTGTTATGCGTTATTGCAAAAAATGTACCATGCCGGACACCCGCCCCGGTATCACCTTTGACTCTGAGGGCGTTTGCAGCGCCTGCCGCCATTACGAAAACCGCAAAAATGTGGACTGGGACGCCCGCTTTAAGGAGTTTGAAGCCTACTGCAACAAGTACCGCGGCATGAACGGCCCCGGCGGTTATGACTGCGCTGTTGCTGTTTCCGGCGGCAAGGACAGCCACTTCCAGGTTTGGATGCTGAAAGAAGTCATGCACATGAACCCCATCCTGTTCAGCGTGGAGGATAACTTCCCCATGACGCAGGCCGGCATCCATAACCTGAAAAACATCAGCGAGGAATTCGGCTGCACCATCATCAGCTGCAAGCCCAACATCCGCGCCCAGAAAGTGCTGATGCGCAAGTTCTTTGAAAAATACGGCAAGCCCACCTGGTATGTGGACCGCCTGATCTATACCTTCCCGCTGCACATGGCAGCCAAGTTCAACACCCCCATGCTGTGCTATGGCGAGAACGTCAGCTTTGAATACGGCGGCTGCTCCGATAAGGAGACTTATTCCGCCATGGATCAGATCGAAAATGGCGTGGCGGTCGGCTTCCCGATGGAAGAGCTGGTGGGCGACGGCGTGACCGAAAACGACCTGTCCCTGACGCTGGCTCCCTCTGCCGAAGACGCGCGAAGCTGGACCCGTTCTATATGAGCTACTTTGTGCCCTGGAACAGCTACAAGAACTACCAGATCGCCAAGGAGCACGGCTTCCATGACCTGACCCATGAATGGGACCGCACCCACCATGCCGAAAACTTTGACCAGATCGATTCCCGCGCCTACCTGGTGCACTCCTGGCTCAAGTACCCCAAGTTCGGCCATGCCGCTGCAACCGACTATACCGCCCGCTATATCCGCTATGGCATGATGACCCGCGAGGAAGCCATTCCCATCATCAAGGCCCGCGATGGCAAGCTGGACCCGCTGTGCGTGCGTGATTTCTGCGATTTCTGCGGCTACACCGAGAGCGAGTTCTGGAAGATCATGGATAAGTTCTATAACCGTGATCTGTTTGAAAAGAACGACTGCGGCGAGTGGGTGCTGAAACACCCCATCTGGGAGGAAAATAAATAATGGTACGTCATGTTATTTTGTGGAAACTGAAAGAGATGCCCGCCGCTGAACAGGAAACCGTCAAGGCGGATATCAAAGCCGGGCTGGAAGGTCTGGCCGGGCAGATCCCCGGTTTGACGGAGATCCATGTTTACACCAAGGCCCTGCCCAGCTCCGCCAATGCGGACCTGATGCTGGATACCACCTTTGTGGATGAAGCCGCCCTGAAAGGCTATGCCGTTCACCCGGCCCATGTGGCTGTGGCTGATGGCAAAGTGCGCCCCTATACCGCCGTGCGCACCTGCCTGGATTTTGAAGTATAACAGGGCTGAAAAAAGGATCAATCAATGATGCAGAATACAGAACATACCGCCGCGCCGCTGCTGGTGCGCGGGGGCCGGGTTCATGATGCCGTTCACCCGGAACCACAGCAGATCGACCTGCTGCTGGAAAACGGCCGCATTGTTGCCATGGGGCATGAACTGAACGTGCCCGCCGATATCGCCGTGCTGGATGCTGCCGGGCTGGATATTTTCCCCGGTTTTGTGGATGCGCACACCCATATCGGCCTGGATGGTTATGGCATCGGGTACGAAGGCTACGACTACAACGAGATGAATGACATCTGGACCCCGCAGCTGCGCGCCATTGACGGCATCAACCCTCGCGATCCCTCCTTTGCCCATGCACGGGAAGCAGGCATTACCTGCGTGTGCACCGGGCCGGGCAGCGCTAATGTGCTGGGCGGTACCTTTACCGCCATCAAGACGGTGGGCGAGCGTGTGGACAACATGATCGTCAAGGAAGCCGTTGCCATGAAATGCGCCTTTGGCGAAAACCCCAAGCGCTGCTATAAAGATAAATGCGATTCTACCCGCATGTCCACCGCTGCGTTCCTGCGCGGGGCGCTGGCTTCCGCCAGGGATTACGGTGCCCGCAAGGCTGCCGCCAACGGCGATGTGACCAAAATGCCCGCTTATAACCAGAAGCTGGAAGCCTTGCTGCCGGTGCTGGACCACACCATTCCCCTGAAAGCCCATGCACACCAGGCCAACGATATCTTTACCGCCATCCGCATTGCCAAAGAGTTCGATGTAGGCCTGACGCTGGAACATGTGACCGAGGCCACCTGATCGTGGACGAACTGGCCAAGGAAAGCAATATCCCCATGGCCGTCGGCCCCAGCCTGACCTTTGCCAGCAAGTTTGAACTCCAGAACAAATCCTGGGAAACGCCGGGCGTTTTGGCAAAAGCGGGCTGCCATGTTTCCATCATCACCGATAACTCGGTCATTCCGCAGCAGTACCTGCCGCTGTGCGCCGGTATGGCGGTCAAAGCCGGCATGGATCCGTTTGCCGCGCTGCAGGCCATCACCATCAACCCGGCCAAGCACATCGGCATTGCTGACCGTGTTGGCTCCATCGAGGTCGGCAAGGATGCAGACCTGGTGCTGACCGATGGCTGCCCGTTTGAGGTTATGACCAACGTGAAAGCCGTTCTGATCAACGGCGCAGTGGTCAGCCAGAAATAAAAAGCACTGCACCGATGTAAAAAATAGGCTGGCATCTTGCAAACAGCAGGGTGCTGTGCTATAATATCCACAGAACAGCAAAGGCGCTGTCCGATAGCATTGCTATACGGACAGCGCCTTTTTTGGTTCAATAGGAATTACCACGGATGGAATGAGAGTGAGAAATATGGAAAAGAATCCTCGTTATGTCGAAATCGATTACGCCAAATACACGCCCGATATCCCGGAGGATCAGCTGGAAGCTTATTACGGCCTGCCCAAACATGTACAGTTCTGTAATGAATGCGTGATGAGCAACCAGAAGCCGAACTCCTGCTATGAATTTGAACATACGATCAAGTCCATTAAAAAAGACGATGGTCATTCAGGACGACGGCACCTGCGATGCCTGCCATGCCTGCCACAATAAGGCTAACGGCCATATCGACTGGGCCCTGCGCGAAAAAGAGCTGCGTGAGCTGTGCGATGAATACCGCAAAAATGACGGCAGCTATGACTGCCTGGTGCCCGGCTCCGGCGGCAAGGACAGCTTTTATGCCGCTCACATCCTGAAATACAAATACGGCATGCACCCCCTGACGGTGACTTGGGCACCGCATATCTACACCCCCTGGGGCTGGGATAACATGCAGGCCTGGATCCACGCCGGGTTTGATAACTACCTGTGTACCCCCAACGGCATGACCCACCGTCTGCTGACCCGTTTGGCGACCGAGAACCTGTTCCACCCGTTCCAGCCGTTCATTTTGGGCCAAAAGCAGCTGGCCCCCAAGATGGCCGCCAAGTTCGGCATTCCCCTGGTGTTCTACGGCGAGAACGAGGCCGAGTTCGGCAACCCCATTGCGGATAACAACTCTGCCTGCGTGACGAGCACTTTTTTTGCCGTCAATGATTACGACCATATCTACCTGGCGGTGTCAGCCTGCGCCAGCTGGAAGAGGACTATAAGGTGGATAAGGCCGACCTAGCCATCTACCTGCCGTCCGAAACTTCCAACCTGGAGAAAAACCATGTTCAGGTGCGCTACCTTGGCTATTACGAAAAATGGCATCCGCAGGGCGCCTACTATTACAGTGTAGAACACGGCGGCTTCCGCCCCGCGCCGGAGCGCACCCAGGGCACCTATTCCAAGTATAACTCCATCGATGATAAGATCGACGACTTCTTCTATTACACCACCTACATCAAGTACGGCATCGGCCGCACCACCTATGACGCTGCACAGGAGATCCGCAACGAGGAAATCACCCTGGAAGAGGGCAAGGCGCTGTGCAAAAAGTTTGACGGCGAGTATCCCGACCGCTTTGAAAAAGAGATCTTCCAGTATCTGTCCCTGGACCGCCAGCACTTCCCGTGGGCCAGCCAGCTGTTTGAACAGCCCAAAATGGACCGCGAATACTTTATGCACCTGGCCGACCGTTTCCGCAGTCCCCACCTTTGGAAATGGGAGGACAACATGTGGAAACTGCGTCACACCCCCTACGAGGGCGACAGCGAAGTGCTTTGGGGCGACCCGAAGGGCACCCACCACGAAATATAAGCCAAGGGCAATACCGCATAATTCTAAGTGCCGATACGGCGAGCGAGGTGCGGCAGATGCCAAGCCAAAAGCGCAGATAATACTTTGTGTATTATCGAGTATTTTGGCAACGCAGATGCCGTGCCGCAGCCGCCGGAGCGGTGCTTAAGCCGTAAGGCGGGAATTGTGCGGTGTTGCCGTAAATTTATTATACAGGCCATAGCCATAAAAAATCCAGTCAATCCCAGTATTTTGGTGCAGGATTTTTGCAGAGCACGCATGGCAGCAATCACTTAAAAACGGGCACTTTTTTTTGCTCGTTTTTATTTTCCGCTGTTTTCTGCTTACAGAGGAACTTTTTTTGGGCAAAAAAACTTCCTGCACAGATTGGGGGCCAACCAATGCAGGAAGTTTATCGTTTTGGACATAGATTATTTATTGGGTCAAAAGTGTGTTTTTATAATTTCACCGCAATAAAGGGCGGGATTTACAGGCGTAAGCGCAGTGCTCAAATCAGCCAGTTTTTCAACCACAGAATGTCGTTTTGCCTCACGCCCTGCGCTGCTTTTTATCCAGGCGGATCTTATCGCTGATCATTGCGATGAACTCGCTGTTCGTGGGTTTTCCTCTCAGGTTGTGGATGGTATAGCCAAAGTAGCTGTTCAGGGTATCCACATCACCGCGGTCCCAGGCGACTTCAATAGCGTGGCGGATGGCGCGCTCCACGCGGGAAGCCGTGGTGGCGTTGCGCTTGGCGATTTCCGGGTAAAGGCGCTTGGTTACAGCGTTGATATAGTCATGGTCGCTCACGGCCAGCAGAATGGCGTCGCGCAGGAACTGATAGCCTTGATGTGCGCCGGTACGCCGACCTGATGCAGAATTTCTGTCACCGTCAGCTCATCACAATCCTGCGATACCGGCTGCGGGCGGCTGGTGGAACCGGCGGCTTTCAGTACGCGGCTGACCAGAACGTTTTCATCAAACGGCTTAACGAAAAAGAACGAGAAACCGTTATCCAGCAAATCCTGCTCCACTTCCTCACTCTGGAATGCACCGGTCACAAAGAACGTTGTGTGGCCGCCGCGGGTATCCTGGGTTTCATAGCGCTGTTTGACCGTGATGGCGTCCAGATCCGGCATAAACGCATCCAGCAGAACGGCCTGCGGGTGTTCTTCCAGCAGGGATTTGAGCGCCTGCGAACCGTTTTTCTCGCATACAGTCACATCAATTCCCTTGGCTTCCAGTGCCTGGCGGCAAAGCTGCGTGGTCTGCGCGCCGGTATCGGTCATCAAAAACTTGATCTTATCCATCCAAAAATTCCTCCCCTTGCATGTTCAGCCCAGCGGACGGCGGTTTTTGCGGCGCCCGGAGCTGTTATTCGGATCTGCGGCTGCCTGCCGCTCTCTACATTGAGAATTTTACCATATTTTACCATGTCATGCAAGCAGAATCGTACTTTCTTTTCTTTCAAAAATCCCCGCCTATTCGTAATTATCGACAGCTTCCGGATCATTTCGTGTCCTCTCCCCTGCCCTTGCTGCGATGTTGTTCGGTTTTCTTTTTGCTTTTCTTTTCCGGTTTTACCATTTTCGTAAAAAACGTGCGATGCGCACTTTTTCCCAGGAAATTACCTTCCCTGCACGGCATCGGCACGTTTCAGCATGGTTGCAGCAAAGATGCCATAGCCGCGGGTTGGGTCGTTGACCAGCACATGGGTCACCGCGCCGACCAGGCAGCCGTCCTGTACAATGGGGCTACCACTCATGCCCTGCACAATGCCGCCCGTTGCCCGCAAAAGTTCCGGGTCAGTAATGCGCAGCAGCAGGTTGCGGTTGGGGTCCGAAGCGGTCATGTTGACCCGCTCAATGCGGACGGCAAAGCGCTGTGCCGTCTGGCCGGATATCGTGGTCACGATCTCTGCTTCGCCGGGGTACACTTCCTGAAGATTGGCAACGGGGATGTTCTCCCCTGCCTGCGCGGAATTTGTCAAAACGCCGTACACACCGGTCGAAGTATTGGCTTTGATGTCGCCAAAGGGCTGCTGACCGCCAAATTCGCCCCGCAGCTCCCCCGGGCTGCCCGCACTGCCGCGGCGGCAGCCGGTAATGGTGACGGAAACGGCTTCCCCGGTCAGCAACGTTAAATCCGTGCCGGTATCACTGTCCGAAACCGCGTGCCCCAGCCCGGCAAACGTCCCGTGTTCGGTATCCGCAAAGGTCAAAGTGCCAATGCCCGCCGAAGAATCCCGCACCCAGATGCCCGCCCGCGGGGCATCGGTGCCGCGCTCTCTGACCGGGGTAAGGGTGCAGGTCATCTGGTTTTGCCCGCGCAGGTAGCGTAGTTCCACGCTGCCGCCCGCCGCGGCGGCAATGGCGTCGGTCAGTTCCTCATTGGTGCGCACCGGGATGCCGTTTGCCTGGGTGATCAGGTCGCCCAGGCGCAGGCCCGCTTCTTTGGCCGGGTTCTCGCTGCCATGGACGGTATAGATATCGCTGAACGCAACGACCAGCGCCCCATCCGTGAACATCTTGACCCCAAATGGGGTTCCGCCCAGCTGGACGGTTCGCCGCTGCTGCTGCACCGTGCGCACGGTTTTGACCGGCAGGCCCAGCAGGGTCAGGGTTACATTCGCGCTTTTATCCGCAGCCGTTACACCCGCGGGGGCAGCGCTGCCCACAGGAACGGCGGGGGCGGCTTGCAGGAACGGCATGCTTTCTACCGCCAGCGGCTGCCCTGCTCCAGCACAAAGGTATCCGGCAGTTTCTGCCCGCAGGGCAAACAGCAGCCCCGCCGCCAGAACGCCGCCAGCCGCCAGCAGGGCCGCCACACGGCGCAGATATCGTAAGCCATTGGTTGGCATGGTTTCATCCCCTTCCCTACACAGTATGTGCAAAAAAAGCGGGCCGCAGCGCAGCCAAAAGCTGGCAAATACCGCTGCATTTGCGCGCTTTTTTGCGCGCTTTTGGGTTTGGATGGTAGAATTTTTTTCGCCTGTGTGCTATAATATTTGATAAGCATGATATGAGTTTTTATCTATTTGCTGCATGGAAAAGGAGAAAAGGGATGTCCCGTACCAACAAAACCAAGGAATTGCTGGCGCAGAGCCTGACGGAACTGATGGTTACCACCCCGCTGGAAAAAATTTCGGTAAACGATATTGTGGAGCATGCCGGGGTTGGGCGCAACACCTTTTATTACCATTTTGAGGATAAATTCGACCTGGTGAACTGGTATTTCCAAAGTGGTGCAACGCAGTTTTTGGTAACACGCGGCCATTACGCCAGCTGGTCCACCCTGCTGACGGATCTGGAAGAATACCTTTTGCAGAACAAGACCTTTTATGTAAACGCGCTGGCTTACACCGGCAGAACTGTTTGCAGGAATATGTGTTCCATTACTTAAGCGAGATGTTTGGCCAGCGGCTACTCTCGCTGGTGCCCAGCGCAACCGAGCGCGACTGCCAGTTTACCGGCAACTTTTTATCGGGCGCATGATGGGCCTTTTGCTGCCCTGGGTACGCAATGGCATGCCGCCGCTGAACCAAGCTGACCTGGACCACGGCCTGCGCACGCTGTGCAGCTGCAATCTGGCGGTTCTGCTGGGCTATGGCATTGACCCCAGCGCTTTGGTATTATAAGCAGCGCTTCCAGGGTACATTCAGTCCCTTATTTTCCATAAACAATAAATGAAAACCGCAGTTTCCCCTTTATTTCAGCGGGAAAGCTGCCGGTTTTATTTATTCTACAGTTCAGTCAAAATTCAGCGGGAAAGTTTTCCCCTCCGGGATGCACTGGCCCAGTTCCGTTTTGGGGGTGATCATGCGGTTCAGGTATTTTACATCATGTTCCCAATCCAGCAACAGGACGGGGACCGCAACGCTGCCAATGCGGCTGTGGACGATTTGGCGGTACATAGCATCCGCGGTTTGCTGATCCATATCCGGCTTGCGGGTATAAACGCAGAACAGGCCATACTGGGCCAGCACATCCAGCCAGTCGGTATTCACGGCCTGGGCGGCATCTGCCCGCCCCATTTCCACCAAAAAGCCATAGAACATCTGTTTGCTGCGCATGGCGTTGGCTGCGCGGCAGGCTTCGGTGGTAATTTCCGGCTCATGCAGGCACAGCAGTGTGATCACGTTATTGCACCCGGCAACGCGTTCCATGGTTGCTTCATTAAATTTCTGGGCATCAAACAGAACAAAGAACACGCTGTGGGTATGGCTTTGCAGCATGGCGACCGTTTTCGGGGTAAGGTCCTCGTCCGCATACAGCACCCAGGCATAGCTGGAACCGGCCTCTGCCTGAATAATGGCATCGTCCAGCTCCGGGGCGCTGCAAAAGCCCACATTCAGCCAGGAACGGGTCTCACCGTTCTGCTTGCGGTTGTTGGAAGCACAGCTGATGATGGCATCAAACCCAAGGTTGATGCCTGCGGTGCAGATGGCATCCTCGTTGACCTGTGCCACAAGGTTGTTGATCAATTTATAATACAGGCTGTCGGTGCGCTGCAAGACGGTCTGCGCATGGTCAAAAAAGCGCTTTAAGTCCGGACGCTGCGCCAAAAGGGCGCACATATCCACATAGTTACGCAGCTGGCGGAAGCCATCGCGCCGCACATCGCGCACTGCGCGGTGGGCCAGCGTCATGGCAAAGCTGCGGGAGCTTTCCAAATCAGGTTTCATGGTATCCCTCTTTCGCACCGCGGAGCAGCGCGGCCGTTACAGTGTATGCAGGCAGCGGTACAGCGCTGCCCCTGGGGCATTCCCCTAGGGTGTATCTGAAAAGTCGAAAATTCAGTCTATTTCTACAAACACAGCGGGATTTTGCGCTAAAAAGCCTTAAACCCTGCTTGTGTTTGCGAAATATCCGTCATTTTCTTTGGGCAATACCGCACAATTCCCGCCTAACGGCTCAAGCACCGCTCCGGCGGCTGCGGCACGGCATCTGCGTTGCCAAAATGCTCGATAATGTCGGGTTGCGGTACCCGCATCGTGCTTCGGGGGCAAAA
>ENA-OQCF01000399-OQCF01000399.1-human-gut-metagenome-genome-assembly--contig:-NODE-399-length-17123-cov-2.374971_pt1 | contig 17123 bp, 24 predicted proteins | sample MGYA00242756_ERZ504573 | MGnify/ENA primary metagenome ERZ504573 (study PRJEB26092, sample SAMD00036240) | human gut metagenome | host: Homo sapiens | study: EMG produced TPA metagenomics assembly of... | reverse complement strand
TAGATGTTCTTTTTAATATTATCATCAATTCGAAAGGAAGTTGTCATTCCGCATTGCGAAGAAAAGGAACTTGAGAGTAAATACTAAATCTTTCTAAATGTCTTTTACTATCTCAATTATTGGGTGTATATTTAGGTGTAGAATTTCAAACGCAGCCAATTATGAATATCAAGCGTAACATCATTTTGGCATTGGAGAATCGGAAAAAGAACGTGTGCCAATCGTAGAGAACGTACCTATATCCGTATGTGTGTCATCTTTGCCAGCCACGCCCCAGTTTACAACGGGCTACCGGATTGACAGAGCCAAATGAGATGCAGACAAGCAACGGGTAAAGAACGGATCCACCAAGAAGCTAAAGCAAAGCGCATCAGAAACCAATACGAATTTGCTGATATATGATACTGAAATTCAGAATATTTCCAAGGAAATTGAGGTACAGAAAGCCATGCCAACTCCCCAACAGCTGAAAGATGCTTCAACATGAAGATGAAAGATACCAATGAAAAACAGCCGGAAGAAACCGACCAGCAGAGCTATACGGACAGCCAACCGGAAACAGAAACGGATGCAACAACAGCCAAACTACCCGAATATTTCAGCATGAAACTGCTTTCCCTCATTCATGAAGTTTATGCAGGGGAAAACTATCAGATGCAACGGAAAATCTATTTCGAAGAGCATAGACGAAGATTTGAAACAAAGAATGATACATTCAAAATTAGCCAATCAAGTGAAAATCCATTTCCCTCCGTCTGTTTCGGATTCTCCGGATGCATACGAAGAGATTCGGATTTCGGCAAATGACGGGGAAAGAACAGCTTATACAACCATCTGTTTATCCAGAATCTTTAAAGATAATGGACAACCAGACCCAGAACCGGAGCTTTGCCGGAAGAAGCTAAGTTCAAGATGATTATGGCAGAATTTACTCCCTTGATGCATATTGAAAGTCTGTTGCCATCACCCCTCGATTTGATAACATTTCGAATAACGGACATAAACGGTCATTATATGCCTACAGTTTTTCCTAAGTTTACAAACTATTACGATTCTATTGTGTGGAGTGCAGATCATTTTCCTCACACGTTCAAAATCTATGAACATAATGTTACAGCAGAAGGAGAAGAAAAGATTCTTTCTAAACAATGGAGTTCACACTTTTTCAAGAGTGGTACTGTAAAAAGCCGTCTTAAAGGCTACCGTCATGGAAAAGTGGAATATGAGACTTCGCTCAATACAACGCTTTATAATCGCGACTTCTTAGGACTTGAATGGGGTACGATTGTCTTACAGAATCCTCAGAATCTAACAGCCTATTGCCTATTGGATAGAGATTTTGAATATCAGGTATACGACATTGTTTGCAAAGAACGACGCTCCTTAATTCCCAAATTATCCCGGTAAATCATAAATCGCTATCAGATGCAGATTTTCCGCCAACAACAGAAAAAGCCATCAAGACACTGATGGAAAACAATTTTGGCAAGGGACAAGATGCCAAAGAGAAAGAAAACTTATTCAAATGCCTGCCTGAGAAAGGTGTGAAAGCTGAATTGTATTGGGAAAATCCAACCACTCATATGTTGATGTTGCATCAACTTTCTGACGGCACTGACGAGTTAGTACAAGAAAGATATTATTTGCATATAGAACCTAAATAACAATTCTATGAATAAAATAATTATCACATTCCTGTTTTTAGTCGGAATAACAGCATCATCTTGTACAACCTCTAAAAGTGTCGTATCGCAAAATGTTGATTTGTCAAAATATGAATATGCTTCAATTATCAACAATGACACTTATCATATTCCGGCTCAATTGATGGAATACGAGATACAATTGTTTGATGCCGTAGAAGGCTCCCGTCTTAAGTTAATCAATGATATGCGTATAAACGAGTTGACTGCTACACAACAGTCAAAACTGCTTATGGTAAAATATGGGGTAGATGTTTTAGAAGAAAAATCCATTGTAACTGTAAATTTCATAGATTACCTCACCGGCCGCCCGATAGCTTCATGTCGCGGTGCATACACCACCTTAGGATTCAGCGTATCCGCAGACATCAGAAGTGCTATAAAACGCGTTGCCAAACAAATTGCAGAAACATTTCCCTAGTAATTACCCCTTAAATAACTAAAGGTTGCCTATGTAATGCATCCGCATATATACAAAGGCAACCTTTAATATATCTTTTCATTCTAATATAGAATATTATCTTTTTCAAAATGAGGCTACAAATCCAAACACTATTTTGTTTCTCAAATAACACAAAAAGACCCAGCTTTACATTATTGAGTATAAAACCGAGCATTTGTTTTGCTATTTACTGATTCTCAGCCTTTATCGCGGAGAGACGGGGATTCGAACCCCGGATACCCTTTTGGGGTATACACGCTTTCCAGGCGTGCCTCTTCAACCACTCGAGCACCTCTCCTTTTTTTCGGAGTGCAAAAAATAATAGAACAAATTTTCAAAACCAGCAAATATTTGAGCCCACAATCTATCTAATCATTCCAAGAGATACATCTATAAATCGTGATTACGCATCCGATACTCCGCCAATTCCTCATACTTAGTACCCGGACGGCCGTAATTACAATACGGATAAATGGAAATACCACGCGCGGAGTAAAAATGCCCGTCACCTCAATATATTTAGGATCCATCAGCTTAATCAAATCTTTCATGATGATATTCACGCAATCTTCATGAAAATCGCCATGATTACGGAAACTAAACAAATACAGCTTCAAGCTCTTGCTCTCCACCATTTTCACATCAGGCAGGTAGGAGATACGGATTTCCGCAAAATCGGGCTGTCCTGTAATAGGACACAAACTGGTAAATTCGGGACAGTTAAAACGTACCCAATAGTCGTTTCCGGGATGTTTGTTCACAAAGGACTCCAACACTTCGGGAGCATAATCTTGCCTGTACTCGGTCTTCGACCGAGAAGGGTCAATTCATCTTTTCTTTCCATTAAAATCTGTTTTTTCATATTCATGTTTTCTCTTTCATACCTTGGAATAGAAATTCTCTCCCTGCCAAGTACATCGTTTCACTGAAGTGATGAAACTGTACCACTTGAGTGATGAAACTTCTTCACTTCAGTGATAAAATTTGCTCACTAAAGTGAAACGATATACCCGGCAAGAAAGGAACACCTTTCATACAAAGAGAAAACACCTTCGTTTATCCTATCGTTTCTCTCTTTCCGCCTTTATCTCCAGATACTTTTCCAATCCTTCACGACGGAGCTTACAGGCCGGGCAATGACCGCAGCCATCCCCCTGTACGCCATTATAGCAAGTCAGCGTTTCATGCCGGATCAAATCGAGCACGCCCAATTCGTCCGCCAACGCCCATGTTTCCGCTTTATTAATCCACATCAGCGGAGTGTGAAGCACGAACTGCTCGTCCATGGCAAGGTTCAATGTCACATTCAGCGACTTGATAAAAGCATCCCGCAATCGGGATAACCGCTGAAGTCTGTCTGCGACACACCGGTCACGATATGATTGATTCCCAATTCGCGTGCATAGACAGCCGCAATGCTCAGAAAGAACAAATTCCGCCCCGGCACAAACGTATTAGGGAAACTATCGGCAGGCTTCACCTCATCCATCGTTATCGTAGTATCTGTCAGCGAATTTTTACCCAGGTTGCCTATAAAGGAAACATCCATCGCTTTAAACTCCACCCCTGCCTTTCCGGCAATAACACGGGCCAGCTCCACTTCCTTCACATGCTTTTGTCCATAGATAAAGCTTAAAGCATACACTTTGCGGAAATGTTTTTTTGCCCAAAACAGGCAAGTGGTTGAGTCCTGCCCTCCGCTGAACACAACCAATGCGTCACTTTTATTCATTGTTGACAATTTTTCAATTTACTAATACGCCAATGTGCCAATTGCCGCGCTATGTGGATATGCTGCGCCATATACCGCATGGTAATTGGCTAACCGGCACACTGACACATCAGCATCTTATTAAAGTTCTTTGATTTTCAATATATTGTATGAGATATGCTCATCAAAGACATCACTGCCATCCACCTTCTTGATGTAATTTACCACACGGATGGTAACGGGCAGGATAATAATTTCATAGAGTGTCTTGAGCACTGCCTGAATAACCATCATCTTTATCAGTTCACCGGCAGGCATCAAACCTCCAAAGGCAACAGGAAAGAAAATCATGGAATCGGCACTCTCACCCACCAAAGTGGAAGTGATGGCACGAAGTGAAAAGTTCTTTCCTCCCGAAGCCAGCTTCATTTTACTCATGACATAGGCATTGAGAAAAGAGCCGACCAAGAAAGCGGTCAGACTGGCTACAGCGATGCGGGGCGCCATGCCGAAAACGAAGTTGAAGCCTCCTCTCCTTCCCAAAACGGAGCTGCGGGCATCAGAATGGCAAGCTGCGCCAAAGCTACCACCATGAAATTCATGGCAAAACCCATCCAAATGATAAGACGTGCCTTGCGGAAGCCCCATACTTCGGCTATACAATCATTGATAATGTAAGAGATAGGAAATACAACCAGTCCGGCTGTTGCCGTAATTTTCCAGATCTGGACAACTTTGGTTTCCAATAAATTTGCTGCGACAAGACATACACAAAACAGTATGCCAAGCAACATGAACGATACAGATACAGTATTATTATTCTTCATTTCTCCTGTTTTTTACGTGGTGTTCTAGAATACACGACCGCTATTCACGGCATCATACGTCTATTTTTTAATTCGGGGTGCAAAGATAGAAATTATTTCCGAGTTAACCGGATATAACTGCATTAAATATTCTTATCAAGAAGAAACAGCCTCATCAAATAATTACCTTTTCTATAGCCAAACAGTATGGAACAATGAAAGATGAAGCGTCACAAACAGGTGGGTATCAGTGAAAACGATTTTAGGGGCAGATTGAATCCACCCCTAAAAGACAGGATAAAAAATCCTTTATTCAAACAAAGCAATCGTCTTCTTTATAATTTCGATACACTCCTTTAATTGTTCCTCTGTAATCACCAATGGCGGAGCAAAACGAATAATATTCGTATGTGTCGGTTTGGCCAGCAAACCGTTTTCGGCCAATTTCAAGCAAATCTCCCACGCCAAATCCTTCGTTTCATCATTATTGATTATCAACGCATTCAGCAATCCCTTGCCCCGGACAAAAGAAGCCACACGAGATGTTTCGCACAGTTTTCTCATCTCTTCCCGGAATATCAGTCCCAACCTGTATGCCCTGTCCGCCAACTGTTCGTCCCGTACTACCTCAAGCGCCGTAACAGCCACTGCCGCAGCAATAGGATTTCCGCCAAAAGTGGAGCCATGTTGCCCCGGACGGATAACATCCATCACTTCATTGCATGATAATACCGCAGAAACAGGACAGGCCCCACCCGATAAAGCCTTTCCCAAAATCAGAATATCCGGATGAACATTCTCATAGTCACAAGCCAGCAATTTACCTGTACGGGCAATGCCGGTCTGCACTTCATCGGCTATAAAAAGTACATTGTGGGCACGGCACAAGTCGTAACATTTTTTCAAATATCCCTCATCGGGTACATAAGCACCTGCCTCTCCCTGAATGGGCTCAACCAGGAATCCGGCCACATGAGGATGTTCGTCCAGCACTTTCGCCAATGTTTCGGCATCATTGTAGGGAATCACGACAAAGCCGGGGGTAAAAGGTCCGTAGTTATTGTAAGCGTCCGGATCAATGGAGAAAGAAACGATAGTGGTAGTACGCCCATGAAAATTATTCCGGCATACAACGATTTCCGCCGTATCCTTGGGAAGCTTTTTTACTTCATACGCCCATTTGCGGCAAAGCTTCAATGCGGTTTCTACCGCCTCGGCTCCCGTATTCATCGGTAAAACCTTGTCATATCCGAAATAACGGGTGACAAATTCTTCATACCGTCCCAACTGGCTGTTATAAAAAGCGCGTGAAGTCAAAGTCAGCTTTCGCGCCTGTTTTACCAACGTATCGATAATACGCGGATGACAATGTCCTTGGTTCACTGCCGAATAAGCGGAAAGGAAATCATAATATTTCTTTCCTTCCACATCCCATACAAACACACCTTCTCCTTTATCCAATACCACAGGAACAGGATGATAATTGTGTGCTCCATGTTTGTTCTCAAGCTCCATCAATTGAGCTGCCGATAATTTTGCATCCATAAGCTTTTTATCATTTAATGTTTTTCTTTCTTCAAGAATATTTCCGCCATCATGCAACGGGCACTTCCTCCTCCCAGCGTTTCAATGGTAGGGATGGGCATGGGAAGCAACGCGTTATACTTAGACAGCCGTTGTAACTGGCCTTCATCCAACGAATCGTAAGCACTTTGAGACATCACTAGAAACAATGCGCCTTTCCCGTTCTCCACCTGAAGCATATTTCCGGCAAAGTGATGCATCTGTTCCTCGGAGATGGCAATGATTTCTTTCCCTGTCTGCCGCAAGACGTGACAAACCTGCTCACGCTCTTCCACGTCGTCGATGCTGTCCAGACAAACGACCGCATAATCTGTCGCCACACACATCATGACATTGGTATGATAAATGGGCAGACGTTGTCCGTTTACAGTCTGATAAGCATGAAAGGACACCGGAATAAAATTCTGCTCCTTGCAGAACCGACCAAATAAAGCTTCGTCCACCCTTTGCGACAAAGCCGCGTATGCATAACGGTTCACCCGGTCCAGAAATGATTCCCCCGGTCCCCTCCAGAAACCGGTTTTCTTCTTCAAAACCTGTATAATCTACCTTCCGACGGATGCAGAACCCCTCCGACTCTATCCGCTGCAAGATATCCGCCCGTCTTTCCGCCCTGCGGTTTTCCGCAAACATAGGATACAGCACCACCGTTCCGTCGTCGTGAAAGGACACCCAGTTGTTCGGAAATATGGAATCCGGAGTATGAGGTATCTGGGTATCCTGTACCGCTATTACCTCTATGCCGTTTGCACGCAACTTATCCACCATGCCCCGAAATTCCTTCAAGGCACAAGCTTGTACTGTTTCACCTGCCGCAACTGTCCGCTGCTGGAAATAATTGTTGGCCGCTGTTTCTTCATTGAACCCGAGGCCACGGGTTCCACCATCAAAATGTGGTTTGTTGTTTGTTTAGTCATTTTCTCGGATTAATGGTAAGGTGGAGCAGCGCAACAGTCCGCCCATCTTAGATATTTCATAATAAGGTACACGCTCTACCGTCATTCCCCATACCTCTTCCATAAAGGTATTCAGGCGGATAAAGTTCTTTTCAGAAACCACTACCTCAGGAGAGATGGAAAAGACATTCGTATTCATATAGTACATCTCTTCCCGCGTTATTTCAAATACATTCTCCCTGCCGAACAAATCGAGCAGAGTATGATAATCCTGAGGATACATAAATCCGTCCTTATAAATAATCGCATGCCCTTTCCCTACCGGCATAAAGGTACAATCCAGATGCAGAATCCCCGCACGTGGATCTGTATTATGTTTTTTCAGCTCCAAGGGGATGAATATCTTCCCCGGACAGATTTCTTTCAGAAAGGAAAAAGCATACCGGTTGGTACGTGCCGTCTTCATCTGCGGGTAATCGGGCTGGGTATAAAGGCCTACAAACACTATATTATTGTAAAGCACCACATCACCTCCCTCTACGTGCGCCTTTTCGGGAAGGTTGAAAATCTTGTTATAAGCTATCTGATTATAGACCACTTCGTAGGCTTCCTTCTCATCCTCCCGGTTGGGGATGATGTTGGAAACAATAATCTTGTCGTCAATCACAAACCCCACATCACGGGCAAACACCTGATTACAATTCTCCAGTGTCCACGGGCGATAGACCTGTACCCCATATTTCAACAATACGCTTTCAAAGCATCTCATCTCTTTGAAAAATATCTTCTTCATGGGGGTATATGTTATGCAATACGGACTCGTATGACTTGGCGTCATAAGTTTCTTCCAGCGTGGGGACCTTCCCTATGGAACCGGGTTGTCCAAGCACCACAGCTTTCAATGTAGAAGTTTCATTCTTTACGTTAAGCTGCATAAATCTAATATATTTATGCAAATATAAGAAGTTTACTCAACTAAACAAATGAATTGCCCGAATAATTCTACCCTATTGATTTATCAATTATATTTGTAACCGAAAAAAGAAGGTAAGATGAAAAAACAAGAACTTTATAACAAGGTGATCGCTTATTTTCAAGAAGCGATGCCTGTTGCCGAAACCGAACTTCATTACAATAACCCATTCGAGTTATTGATAGCTGTTATCCTGAGTGCACAATGCACGGACAAACGGGTAAATATGATCACCCCTCCTCTTTACCGGGATTTCCCGACTCCTGAGGCATTGGCCGCTTCGACGCCGGAAGTGATTTATGAATACATACGGAGTGTAAGTTATCCCAACAACAAGGCAAAACACCTGGTGGGCATGGCGCAAATGCTGGTGAAAGATTTTCATAGCGAAGTACCGGGAACATTGGAAGAACTGGTCAAACTGCCGGGAGTGGACGCAAGACAGCCAATGTCATCCAAAGTGTAGTATTCAATAAAGCGGCCATGGCGGTAGATACACATGTGTTCCGCGTGAGCCACCGCATCGGGCTGGTTCCTCAAACCTGCACCACACCGCTGGCTACCGAGAAATATCTGATGAAGTATATTCCGAAGGAGATTGTGCCCACCGCACATCATTGGCTTATTTTACACGGAAGATATGTTTGTGTGGCACGGACACCGAAATGTTCGGAATGCGGGTTGAACGGATTGTGCCGGTATTCGTTGAAGCCGGCTTTATAAACAAATTTTCATTCCATCGTATGCAAAATGCACATGCGGCGGCAATAACCGTTCAGCATCAGCATGTAATCCTATATGATGACTCATGTGAATAAAATAGGTTTCCCCGGCTCCTATTCTTTGTGCATTGTCCAAAGCCTCCTTCAAATTCTGGTGGGTATGGTGAGGCTGAGGACGCAATGCATTCATTACCAACACATCCAGTCCTTGCAGCAAATCATATTCAGCCCCAGGCATCGTCAACATATCGGTAATCCATGCCATCCGGCCGATACGGTATCCCAAAATGGGCAGTTTGCCGTGCATTACCCGAAGAGGTGTCACCTCTACTTTGTTTCCTTCGGGATTGCCGATAATAAAAGGAGAATCGGGAACAATTTCCTCTAATGTAATACGGGGAACTCCCGGATAAAGATGTTCGGCAAAACAATAAGGAATACGCTGGCGTAAACGCTCTGCCGTATATTGTTCGGCATAAACCGGCACATCGCGAAAACGACAGAAAGGACGCAAATCATCCAAGCCTCCTACATGGTCATAGTGTTCATGAGTAATCAAAACACCGTCCAACGGCTTGAAATCGTCCAACCGTATCATCTGTTCACGGAAATCGGGACCGCAATCTATCAGAATCCGGAGCCTTCCGTTTCTACCAGTCCCGAACAACGCAAACGGTTGTCCCGGGGATCGCTGCTGGTGCATACCGGACATTTGCACCCTATTTCGGGTACTCCCGTAGACGTTCCGCTGCCTAGTATTGTAATCTTCATATCATACCTTATATAAAATTCACTTCGGGAGAGATAGCCACCCCGAACTTTTGAAGCACAGACTCCTGTATCCGTCTGGCAAGAGCAATCACTTCATCTCCCGTAGCGCCTCCACAGTTCACCAAGACCAATGCCTGTTTAGAATGAACACCCGCGCGTCCTATTTGTTTGCCTTTCCAGCCGCAACGGTCTATCATCCATGCAGCAGGAATCTTCACCCTATTGCCATCCACCTCATAATGTGGCATATCAGGATACTGTTGCTGTACTATTTCAAACTGCCTGCGTGGAATAATCGGATTCATAAAGAAACTTCCGGCATTTCCCTGCACCCGGGGATCGGGCAACTTGGCTTCACGCACGGCAATAATCACCTTCCTTACATTCTCCAATGCCACCTCACCTCCTCGCTTTTCCAATTCGCCACGCACATTTCCATACTCCAGATTAAAAACCGGCTGTTTACTTAAACGATAGGTGACGTAAGTCACTATATATTTACCTTTCAAATCTTTCTTGAAAATGCTTTCACGATAAGCGTAACGGCATTCCTCTTTGGTAAAAATCCGTTTCCTGCCGGTTTCCACCTCGACGGTTTCCACACTTACAATCAAATCTTTTGCCTCAACACCATACGCACCGATATTCTGAACGGCAGAAGCACCCACTTCACCGGAATCAATGACAGATTTTCAGCACCATACCAACTGTTTTTCACGGTATATGCCACAAAATCATCCCACACCTCACCGGCTCCTGCCCTTACCTCTATTTCCTGTTCGTTTTCAGCAACCACCTCATACCCCCGGATAGCCGAATGCAGGACAGTTCCCGCATAATCACCTTTAAAAAGCAGATTGCTTCCTCCGCCAATATGCAACCAGTTACCGGCCATCAGTTTTTTATCCGACAAGATGGATTGCAGCTCTGTCACCGATTCATATTCCACAAACAAAGATGCCTTCACATCCATACCAAATGTATTATGAGGCAACAGAGAGTAGTCTTTTATTTCCTTCATTTACAATCAAATCAATCGCTCAGATCCTCAAACTGCATCAGTTTCCACAGACCGTGGCGCCGTTCAAAATAGAGCGTATTATTAAATCCATTGCCAAAACCTTTCATTTCAATCACCTTCGTATTGGAATGCACATTCTCGTTCTGGCCATAGTTTACATTAGTCAGATTCTCACGAGGCAATACAGGCTGGAATGCGAACCATTGCCCGGCCTCCAAAGTCGTTTCCAGTATCTGAAACTCGTCTTCGGGATCAGCGGTCACAAACTTCAACGGTTCGTGCAAACGAGACAACTGGAAAACAGAATCATTGGCAAAACGTTCATAAAACTCAAAGAAGTCCTCCTTACCGGTATCCTCTCTCGGCATATCCGCAAAATCTATGGCTTCCAGTTTCCACAGCCCCTTCAGCCGCTCAAAATAGTACCGCTTGATTTTTCCCTTCTTCAAGTAAATCCATTCTATCTTGACACTGGTTAGACCCGTATCTTTCTCCATTTCCATGTCTTCCGCCTTATCGAACAGAACTGTATAGGCATCCTGCCGGCTGAATAAAGGATCGTGTTTCCATTGCTCCTTTTCAATGTGCTCTTTCTTTTCCATTGTATAATACGGCAAAGGGAACACGATGCGTGACAATTGTAATTTTTCATCACTGGCAAAATTGTAGAAAAAGTCGGCAAAACTTTCGTCGGCCGTAGCGGGAACCATTGGTTCTTCCTCTACCGCAGCCATCGCTTCTGTTGTGTCCGGGGTTGCAGTCAGCGAATCAATCTCCTCAGTAAGCGTCTCGAAGGGGTCCATTTTCTTTTTCCCACCTCCACAGGAGCTTATCAGCATAAGCAGACAAACTCCGATTATAAGTTTTCTCATTTTCTATATTTAGAAAAAATCGATGCAAAAATATCGTTTTTTTTAGTTTTCAGCAAAATATATGGGTTTAATTCGCTAACTTTGCGGTCATTAAAAAATAAAGAAGAAACTATGTTAGCTAAAATAGAACAATTACTTCAGGAAATTGAAGGCTTGCAAGCAGCCAATGCGGAAGAATTGGAAGCCTTGCGCATTAAATATCTTAGCAAAAAAGGAGCGATTAATGAGTTGATGGCAGACTTCCGCAACGTACCTGCCGAGCAGAAAAAAGAGGTGGGTATGAAACTGAACGAGCTGAAGAACAAGGCTCAGGAGCGTATCGCCTCATTGAAAGAAGCTTTCGAGACCCAAGATAACAGCGCAGCCGAAATGGATCTTACCCGTACGCTTATCCCATCGAACTGGGAACACGCCACCCGCTGAGCATTGTAAAGAATGAAATCATTGATATATTCCATCGGCTGGGCTTCAGTATTGCCGACGGTCCCGAAATAGAAGACGACTTGCACGTATTCACTGCCATGAATTTTGCCGAAGACCATCCTGCACGTGATATGCAAGATACTTTCTTCATCGAAGCCAATCAGGAAGATGTGAAAAAGAACATCGTACTTCGCACTCACACCTCTTCCGTACAGGCAAGAGCTATGGAACATTCGCAACCTCCTATCCGCATCATCTGTCCGGGACGTGTATACCGCAATGAAGCGATCAGTTATCGTGCCCATGCATTCTTCCATCAAGTGGAAGCACTCTACATTGACAAGAATGTATCATTCACTGATTTGAAGCAGGTATTGCTGTTGTTTGCCAAAGAAATGTTCGGCGAAGATACTCAAATCCGTCTGCGTCCGTCCTATTTCCCGTTCACCGAACCAAGTGCCGAAATGGATATCAGTTGTAATATTTGCGGCGGAAAAGGTTGTCCGTTCTGTAAAGGCACAGGCTGGGTGGAAATTCTGGGATGTGGTATGGTGGATCCGAATGTATTGGAAGCCAACGGCATTGACAGCAAAGTTTACTCAGGCTATGCGCTAGGTATGGGTATTGAACGCATCACCAACTTGAAATATCGTGTAAACGACTTACGATTATTCTCTGAAAACGATACCCGCTTCCTGAAAGAATTCGAAGCAGCCAATTAATAATGTGTCAATGTGACCATGTGCTGATATGCCAATTGCCATGCGGAATAGAACGCGGTCAATTGGCATATTAACATATTGCCACATTAGCATATTGATACATTGACATATTAGCACATTATTGCTTATGAAGGACAAGCTGATTACCAAAAATTATATAGAAATACTGGCAGCCAATTTTCTATTATTCTTTGGATTCTGGTTACTGATGCCTGTATTGCCTTTCTATCTGGCAGAAGTTTTTGACGCCAACAAAACAACCATAGGGGTCGTACTTTCCTGTTACACCATTGCCGCCCTGTGCATACGCCCCTTTTCCGGCTATCTGTTAGATACATTTGCCCGCAAACCACTTTATCTGTTGGCTTATTTCACTTTTACCGCCATCTTCGGAGGATATCTCATTGCAGGAACACTCACCTTATTTATTTTATTCCGCATTATACACGGAGTATCGTTCGGCATGGTGACAGTCAGCGGAAATACCATTGTCATTGATATCATGCCTTCTTCACGCCGTGGGGAAGGATTAGGATATTATGGGCTGGCAAACAATATAGCCATGTCCATCGGACCGATGACCGGACTCTTCCTGCATGATGCAGGAGCAGACTATACGCTTATTTTCTGTTGCTCATTAGGTTCCTGCCTGATAGGATTTCTATGCGCCTCATTGGTAAAGACCACCTACAAACCTCCTGTAAAACGAGAACCGATATCATTGGACCGCTTTATTTTGCTTAAAGGAATACCGGCAGGTTTCAGTTTGTTATTACTATCCATCCCTTATGGCATGACCACCAATTACGTTGCAATGTATGCCAAGCAAATAGGTATCCAGGCATCCACCGGTTTCTTCTTCACCTTCATGGCGTTGGGAATGGCAGTTTCCCGTCTTTTCTCCGGACGCCTGGTAGACCGGGGAATGGTTACTCAAGTTATTGAAGCCGGCCTGTATTTGGTCTGCTTCTGTTTCTTCGGTTTGAGTTCATGCGGATGGCTGACAACATGGAGTCTGCAATGGACCACTTATTTTCTGTTCACCATAGCTCTTTTACTAGGTATTGGGTTTGGAACCATGTTCCCTGCCTATAACACGCTGTTTGTGAACTTGGCCCCCAACAACCAGCGTGGTACGGCAACCAGTACCTACTTGACTTCGTGGGATGTAGGTATAGGCGCCGGCATGTTATTGGGCGGATATATAGCAGAAATAGCCACCTTCAAGATGGCCTATCTATTCGGAGCCGCACTCACTGTTATTTCGTTATTTTATTTTAGAAGCAAAGTGGCTCCCCACTTCCACCGACATAAGTTGCGCTAATCCTTATATGTCAGTACCATGATATGGGAAAGCCGGTCGTTCACAACCGACAATTGGGTTGAAAGAATAAACGAATGGAATAAAGGAGCATTCTCCAACAGAAATGCCGGCAAATAAGGCTCGAAACGTTCCGGGTTGCGGGAAATCTTGTTCATGTCCGCCACAAGCATAAAGCTGCATCACGTGAAAGATTAGCTACACATTCATTGAACAATGTCCTGCTATTTCTTTCGTAGGCCTCTTCCATATAATTTGCCATGGAATCTTTATCAGCAGAAATAATCAAACTATCTTCCCTTATATCCGGAATATTCTTCAATTTTTCGGCCATCTGGTTCACACAGCCGCATGAATCAGGCATAAAAGTATCTCCGGTGAGGTACACCACATCACTGTTCATGTGAAAGTCAAACTCACTCCAACAGCCACTGTTATCCTGCAAGAAAGGCATAGACGGCGTACGTCCGTATAAAGTCAGGAAGTTATGCGTTTTCTTTTTCTGCATCGCTTTGGCAAACACGGGATCATTACTCAATGCTTTCTCTTCATCCTCATGCGCATCAATCACTTTCTCTATCAAACTCTTCTGATAACTCACCACATAGAATCCCGCCTCGCTATAGACAGCTAGAAAATCATTATTGCCCAATGGATAGACTGCTATAGTTTTTCCTCTGTATTTCTCTTTTTTAGGTGAAAAACTTCCCGGAGTTCTCTCTAACAACATATCTCCCAATGTTTCCTTATCATCAGCCCCCATACGGAAATATACCACCTGGTCACGCGGAGTACCCGGAGAATGGAAACTGACCACTACCCGGCTCATCTTACTGCTCAGACCATGAGCAGTGTTAGTGGTATATTCGTTCAAACCTCCCAACACATAATTAAACAAACCGGGAAACTGGAAATTACCCAGTTCTTCAGAATAGTTCAATTGAGGAAATTCATTCAGAAAATAATTAATATTATCACTCTCCAACACACCGATGCAATCAGCCGGTACAAGTGAGAAGAGATTGATCTCACGACTCTTATCCGTCAGGCTTAACTTAGCAAAGCCGTAAAAGCCCACAGCCGTACAAAACAATACCACTGATAGCACCATACCCAACTTGGCAACTGTCCGCAATCTCATACCCTACCTATATTTATATTTTTTTGCAAATATAGCAAATTATTTAAGGAAACAAACAAAAATCTTCAAAATTCCACCTTCTTTCTTATTATCCGTAAATGGTTCCGGTAGAAAATTCCAACGCTCCCCATTTAATCATAGCGTTAAATAACCTAACAAAAGAATAAGAGGATAGTTCTTCCGGCCGGATATCTTTTTCTTTTATAATTCCGTTGTCAATCAATGCTGTACGGCAAGTCCCTCTCAACAAAGGTAATTTAGGTGTGAACCAATCCTTACCATCAAACAAGGCAATATTAGCTATGGAAGTATCGGTCAGCAGTCCGCGTCTGACAATTAAAATATCATCCGTTCTCCACGGCAGGCAAAAAGCCGGTTTAAAGCTTCCCTGTCTGTACTTTTATAAGTATAATCTATATCATCCGAATAAACCAACTGCAAAGAATGTACCGGACGCATCTGATAGGCTTCATAACTAATTTCTTTTATTCCACCTCCATCATAAATCACCCTACATTTCATTCCGTTCATCTCCGGTGTCAATTTCAGGTATTCACCTAATTCTATGCCGGCACAGTCCGGCCAGAATGATGAAGGGTATTGTTCAGTCTTTCATTATGATAAGACAAATTACACGCTTTTCCTTGTTCTATCCGTATAGTTTCAATAAATGGGTACATAAATCTTCTGTATCATTTCATTATATTCACTTTGTAAATCACTCTTTGAAGTAATTCCTCCCCCCGCCTTATAATAAAGATTCTCTCCTTCCTGTTCTAAAAAACGGATCATCACCGCACTGTCTAAAGTCCTGCCGTCACAATAACCCATTATGCCCGTATAAAATCCACGCTCATAATTTTCCGCTTCTTCAATAATATCCATCGTCTTGGATTTGGGCGCTCCGGTTATGGAACCGGCTGGTAACAAACGAAATATAATATCTCCTATATGCGACGGGTAATCATTGGGCAAGACACCACATATTTCGGAGCTTGTCTGAAAGATAGGTCCCTTATTGGTTTCAAGCCGGTCACAATAACGATAGCGGACAACCCTGACCTGTTCCGCCACCATACTCAAATCATTACGAATCAAATCTACAATGGTAGCATGTTCGGCAGTTTCCTTAGGATCATCCATCAACAGTTTTTCCGCATTAGGTAAGGTAGCGTCAATCGTTCCTTTCATGGGGAAAGATTTTATCTCGCCATCTTCTATACGAACAAAAATTTCGGGTGAGAAACAGACCAGTTTATCTTTCAACCAAAGTCTATAAAGCGCTTTGGAGTACCGGAACACATCCTCCAAAGTAAGATTAGTACTGACAGGAACCTTGCAAGTCAAATTAGCGAGATAGCTGTTACCTGCCAGAATATTCCGTTTTACGATTTCAAAAGCCTGCCGGTAGTCTGTCAAAGACATTGGAACAAAGTTCCAGTCTATCCGCCCACTGTAACTTTCTGTTACAGTATCCACATTTTTCACTCCATTAAAGTTATAACGGCAACGGGTAGAATCAATCCGACTTATTTCCTCTATCAAGGAACACTGCTGTTTATAATCTATAATAAAAAGGAAAGGCTTCCGGCTACCCGCCAGCTCATTCATACGTTTTATAGCTTCCGGTCTTTTATATTGTTGCATTTTTAGCTGTTAAATTATCTTGTAACAATCATTTTTCAAGGGGAACAAAGTTAAGAATTTAAAGTAAACGCAGCAAGAAAAAGCAAGGTTGATGATAATACAGCAAAAATGCAGTCTATTAAGCAGTTAGGTGTTTAACTCATAATACTGCATAAGCTGAAAAAGGAGGTCCGATAAAAACTGCGAAAGACTTCAGTTCCCATATCGTTACTGATATAACGGGAATAAGAAACGGCACAACGGTTCTATTTCAGCAATTTGCACAGTTTTTCATACCTGAGGACAACTCGCTTGATATTAACTTTGTAACGATCAAAAAAGTATGAAAACGAGTATGAGCAGATCGACTTTCAAAATCCTCTTCTACG
>ENA-OQCF01000398-OQCF01000398.1-human-gut-metagenome-genome-assembly--contig:-NODE-398-length-17129-cov-21.319962_pt1 | contig 17129 bp, 19 predicted proteins | sample MGYA00242756_ERZ504573 | MGnify/ENA primary metagenome ERZ504573 (study PRJEB26092, sample SAMD00036240) | human gut metagenome | host: Homo sapiens | study: EMG produced TPA metagenomics assembly of... | reverse complement strand
GCGGCACCGGCGGCTCCGGCCGCTCCCATCGCACCGGCTGCCCCTGCGAGCGCGACAGTACCGGCCTGGGCGGCACTGGGTGCCCACGGGTCGTCTACCGCTCCCCCACCGGGCATGGCGACGGTCTGGCCACTGGTGATGACGCGGGTTCGGGAAGCGTCGCCATCATCTGCATCGGCAGCAGGCGCAGGGCTGGATAGGTGCGGACGGCCGTCGTACGAAGACGATGCAATGGTTCGCGCACCGATAATCTCGCCGGTCATCGGATCGACCACCGGGGTTTCGGCGGTGGCACCATGCTGGCTGGCGGCACGGTCGAATGGATCGTCGGCAGCATACTTGTCAAGAGTTTTGTCGTCTTCGGTCTTGGATTTGCGGCCGAACAGTCGTGCGAACAGGCTGGGCCGTGCATCGCCGGCCTGATCGTTGTCGCTTCCGTCATCGTCGCCGTCATGCGAGGGAACACCGTCGGCAAAGGCGAGAGTGGTATCTCCACACGGACCTCGTTGGGGAACTGGCTGGCGCTCCCATCCGTCTCCTGGCCCATCGGCACATACGGTTTGCGTTGGATTTTAGCGGCGATTTTGCGCGCATCCTCCGGCAAATCGGTGACGTGGGTGCCGGTAATCATCAGCAAGGAGAACAGGCCGACGACCACGAAAATGATGATGGCGAACACGTTGGAAAGGCCCCAGGCGAGCGGTGAGCCGAGGAAGAAGCCGAACAGGCCGCCGGCGGATTGCAGAATCGTGATGTCGAATCCGGTGTGGTCGGCGGCGATCGCCACGTCGATGATCGAACAAATCGACCACATGAGCAGCACCCAACCGGTGACCACACGCGGGTTATTGGACCCTTTACCGGAATTGCGCATGAGTCGGAAGGCCACGGCGGCGAGCAACACCGGCAGCACGACGCTCATCAGACCAAGCACACGGCCGCGATGGCGTGAAGCAGCTGGCCGAATGGACCGCTGACGCGGAACCATTCGGACGCGCAGAACAGTACGGCGAGCACGAGCAGCAGGAAGCACAAACCATCACGACGGTAGGCTGGATCGTATTCGCCGACGCCGGTGACGGCGCGTACGCCGGAGCCGAACGCGCGCGGAATCGCGAGCAGGATCTTCTTCCACAACGGCTCAGGTTCGAGGTCAAGCTCGGGCTGGACCTTGGTTTCGCCATCATGGGTAGACCCGTTGTCTTTGGATTTACGGGGTTTGGTGCTGTTGGAGGATGCTGTTCGTGCCATATCGGGTCTGATTCTACTAGTACGGGGGTGCATGGTTGGTGACGACACCGTGACGATATGGTCGATTGACGAATCCCGACAGCCGATTCGCCGCGTTCGTCTGAGTCGATTCCCCGCTGGGGCGCGAATATGCCTTATCATGGGTTGCATGACACCCGCAGAGCGTGCGAGCGCAGTCGCATTTGCACTCAAGAACTGCGCACTGGAAGCGATGACGCCGGGCGAGGCAACGATGCGCGCCGCGGCTGCCTACGAACGCGGCTTGAAGCCCGTGACCCATCTCATCGACGTGGCGGACGAACAGACTGCCATGCGTCTGCGCGCCGCCGCCGACCCTGCCGGAAAGGATCGTCTGGCTGCCGGCAGTCTGGATGATCATGCCACGGATCGGGCGGATGCGGTGTTCGCACGTACCGTGTTGTTGGCGGAACGTCGATGGAATCCGTCTGGCGACTTGGATGAGCTGACCGCCATTCATAAGGGGCTGTTCGAAGGCGTGTTTGAGGATGCGGGCAAGTTGCGTACCTCAAACACCACACGCGAGGTGACGAACGACCGGGCTCGAGCCGCGAATCCTGAGGCGTTCTTCCCGGCTGGGCTCATTGAGACCGGCGCGCACAACATCGCGATGGAGTTGGCGGACAAGCGCAACCTGCATGCGTTGGATCGCGACGTGTTCGTTCACGCGTTCGCTTCTATTTATGATGAGCTCGGTTATCTGCATCCGTTCCGTGGCGGCAATGCGATGGTGCTGCGTATATTCGGTTCACGCTTGGCGCATGACGCCGGCTGGGATCTCGACTGGGGCTCAGTGACGCGCGAGGAGTATCGCTCCGCCAAGCACTCGGCATATCGGGGCGACACGTCTGCACTGGAGACGATGTTCGACGCGATACTACGCCCGGCGAATCCGACGCGTGTGTTCTTGATCGCCGGCTGGAATCAGGGGCCTGCACACTGATTGCGGGTGATTGCATCGGCCTTTGGCTGATTCCTACGCCGTGATATCGCCCAGATGATGCTGGGTGTATTCGTCGGCTCGGGCGTCGATCGGGTCGTAGTCGCCGGCGTCGGCGTGCGCGATAATGGCCCTCGCGTTGTCGACCAGTTTCGGGTTCAGGGCCTGCAGCCAGTGGATGCGCGGGTCACGGCCGAACCATCCCATCTGTTTGCGGGCGAGTCGCTTGGTTTTCTGTGCGATGTCCGCGAAGGCGTCGTTCACATCCCAGATGCCGTCCAGCAGGTCGATGATCTGCTGATAGCCGAGCGCACGTACGGCGGTGGCACCCAGATGCGGGCGCAACCGTTCGACTTCTTCGATGAACCCATCGTCATACATCTGCTTGGTGCGCAAATCGATGCGATGGTCCAAATCCGGGCGGTCCAGGTCGAGTCCGATCTGCACGGACGGAATCACGTACCGGTAGCGCGGCAGACTGGCCGAATACGGTTTGCCGGTAAGCTCGATGACCTCCAGCGCACGGATGGTGCGGCGTGGATTGCGTGGGTCCATGCGCGCGGCGGCCTCGGGGTCTTTGGCCCGCAACTCGTCGAACAAAGCACCGGCACCCTCGGTTTTCTCGCGTTCCTCAAGACGTGTGCGCACGTCGGGATCGGTGCCGGGGAAGGTGATGTCATCGATGGCCGCTCTGGCGTACAAGCCGGAGCCGCCGACGAGAATCGGCCGGATGCCACGTGATTGCAGGTCGGCGATGGTCTCGCGCGCAAGCTGCTGGAATCGGGCCACGCTCATCGTGTCTTCGGGGTCGATGATGTCGATGAGATGGTGCGGCACGGCCGCCTGTTCCTCGGCGGTGGGTTTGGCGGTGCCGATATCCATGCCACGGTACATCTGGTAGCGTCCGCGTTCACGATTTCGGCCCGCTCCCCCGCTTCGGCCAGACGCCGGGCGATGGCGATGCCCAACCCCGTCTTGCCGGACGCGGTGGGACCGACGATGGAGACGACTCGTTGCGTCATATACGCCCCCTCAGTGCCGCACGGAATAGGTCTGGCCGGCGGCCACGTCGGGTCGGCAAGCAGATTATGGCGGCCGGCGTGTGTGACGGTGGCCGTGACGAAATCGCCGATTTCAGGTACCGGTTCGCCTTCAGGCACGCCGATGTGCACCAGCACGCCGGTTTTCTCGCGGCCGGTGACACGGTGGGTGTCGGTGTCCTTCTTGCCGAGTTTGCCGGTGATCATCACTTCGACGTCGCGGCCCTCGAATGTGGCGAGGTTCTCTTCGGTGATCTGCTCCTGCAACGCCACCAGACGGTCGAACCGGTCCTGCACCACGTCGCGCGGAATCTGTTCCATTGCGGCGGCCGGCGTGCCGGGGCGTGGCGAGTAGATGAACGTGAACGCCGAGGAGAAGCGCGCCTGGCGCACCACGTCCATGGTCTGCTGGAAGTCCTCTTCGGTTTCGCCGGGGAAGCCGACGATGATGTCGGTGGAGATCTGCGCGTCGGGCATGGCGGCGCGGATGCGGCCCAGTATGTCGAGGAACTTGGCGGAGCGGTAGGAGCGGCGCATCGCGCGCAGGATGCGGTCGGAGCCGGACTGCAGCGGGAAGTGCAGCTGGTGCATGATGTTCGGCGTTTCGGCCATCGCGGCGATGACGTCGTCGGTGAAGGCGGCCGGGTGCGGCGAGGTGAAGCGCACGCGTTCGAGACCGTCGATGGTGCCGCAGGCGCGCAACAGCTTGCTGAAAGCGTATCGATCGCCAATACCATAACCGAACGAATTCACGTTCTGGCCGAGAAGCGTAACCTCCTTGGCACCATCGGCCACACATTGGCGAATCTCATCAAGAATGTCACCGGGGCGGCGGTCCTTTTCCTTGCCTCGCGTGGTGGGCACAATACAGAACGTGCAGGTGTTATTGCAGCCCACGGAAATCGCCACCCACGAGCTGATGCGGGAGGCGCGGGCGGCGGGAAGCTGGCTCGGGAACTGCCGCAATTGTTCAGTGACCTGGACCTGCGCCTTGCCGGTCGCACGATTCTGATCCAACAGCTTGGCAGATCTTCGATGTTCTTGGTACCGAACACCGCGGAAACCCATGGCGCAGTATCCGCGATCTTCTTGCGGTCAAGCTGGGCCATGCAGCCGCCAACGGCGATCTGCAGGTTCGGCCGAACCAGTTTGACGCGATTGAATCGGCCAATGGTGCCATACATGCGTTCGGCTGCGTTCTCGCGTACCGCACAGGTATTGAGCACCAGCAAATCGAGGTCATTGTCATTGATCTGGTCCTCGGTTGCAGGCACGTAGCCATTGGCCTCCAGCACGCCGGCGATGCGCTCGGAATCGTGCACGTTCATCTGGCAGCCGAGCGTATGGATATGGAACACGCCCTTGCCGCGTTTCCCCAGCAAACCATCGGTTCCATCGGCTGCAATCGAGGCGCGCTCCGCCTCGGTCATCATGTCTTCATTCATAACGACCGATTCTATCGACGGGGTTCGTCATGCTCCGGTCACGTATGCCATTGGTTGTCACGATGTCAAATTATGGGTTCTTGGAAAGATTCCCCGCGAACGTCCAGATTGGCTGGAATCCGCCGAGTATATTGGTGGACGTGATACTTGACCGACATAGCCGACTCAAAACCTCCGATCTGCAAGCCCGTCTCAAAGCGTTGGATCTTCCGGGAGGCACCTTCACTCCCGAACAGGTCGTTGAATTCGTTGACCTCATGCAGGTGTATGAAGGCGCGATGTACGAGATCAGCACCAAACTGGAGATTCTCGACGACGAGTTCCAGGTGCGGTTCAGCCATGACCCGATACATCATATGGAACGCCGTCTGAAGTCGGTGAGCTCGATCATCGGCAAACTGGAGCGCAAGGGTCTGCCGATCGGCGTCAATTCGATTAAGGACAATCTGTTCGATGTGGCCGGCATCCGCGTGATCTGTAATTACCGCGACGACGTGTATTCCGTGTCCAACTATCTGTCGTCGCAGTCCGATATTCAGGTGCTGCGCGTCAAGGATTACATCAAGAACCCGAAACAGAACGGGTATCGTTCATTGCACGTAATCTACGCGGTGCCCGTGTTCCTCTCCTCGGGCGCGCATTACACGCCGGTGGAGGTGCAGTTCCGCACCATCGCCATGGATTATTGGGCGTCGCTGGAGCATGCGCTGCGCTACAAGACCGATTTGCCGGACAACAAGCTCGCCGAGCATTCCCAGACGCTGCTCGACTGCGCGCGCTCATTGCAGAACATCGAGGTACAGATGCAGAACATCCACCGCGACATCAACGGCGCGCCGCAAGTGGCGAAGCGCCTAAGACCTCGGACTGAGGTGCTATGGAATCGGCCTGCGGCCGATTCATTCACCGTTGCGGCCACTTCGGCAGCCTGGCCGGCGCTTGGGCCAGTAGGGTGCCGAGGAAGATGAGGGCGCAGCCGAGGTAGCCGCGCGGGGTCATCACTTCACCGAGAAGCAACGCACCGCCTACCGCCGAGAAGAACGATTCGAGGCTCATCAGCAGGCTGGCTCGCGTCGTGGCACCCATTGCTGGCCGACCACCTGCAAGGTGTACGCGATGCCCACCGAGCCGATGCCGGCGTACAGAATCGGAATCCAGGAATGAGCAGCGCCGGCCCAGTCGACCGAGCCTTCGATCAGCGAACCCGCCCAGCTCAGCACGGCGGTGGTGCAGAACTGGCCGAATGAAAGCTTGATGGCGTCCACGGTGCCGCCCAAAGTATCGATCACCAGAATATGCACGGCGAACAGCACGGCCGTGAACACGAGCAGGATATCCGCCAGGCCGATCGAACCGAAACCATCGGTGATGCACAGCAGATAGAAGCCGGCGATGGACAGCGCCACGGCCACGAACACCAGCATGCCGATGCGCCGGCGCAGGAACACGAAGGCCAGCAACGGCACCATCACGATGTACATGGCGGTCAGGAATCCCGCACGGCCGGCCGATTTGCCGTACAGAATGCCATACTGCTGCAGGGTGCTGGCGGTGAACAGCACGATGCCGCAGATCACGGAAATGACCACCGGGTTGGCGAGCAATCGCGCCACGGCCGAATCGGGCTTGTTCGCATTCAGCTTGGCACCGGTGATGGTAACGACGTCGGATGCACCGTTCGATGCGGCATCTGTGGAGACGGCCACGGATGCCTCGGTCCCAACGACATCGGCCCCGGCTGTATCGCCCTTATCCGCGCTCCCCCGGCCACGCATCCACAGCAGAATCGGCACCAAAGACAGTGCTCCCAGCGTGAAGCGCGCGGCGTTGAAGAACATCGGCGACATCGAATCCATGCCCTGGACCTGCGCCACGAACGCAAAACCCCAGATCAGCGCGGTCAACAACAGGCTCAGCATGCCTACGAGTTCTTGTCTTTTCACGGGGAGCCAGCCTAACGTGCGAATGTGACAGACATGAAAAAGCCCGGCCACAATGTGGTCGGGCTGTGACGTTTGACGGGCAGGCTACATGCCGCTCGCCAATCGGCTGTCGAGGCTAGTCCCTGTTGCCGAGCAGCTGCAGGATGTACAGGAACATGTTCACGAAGTCGAGGTACAGGTTCAGGGCGCACAGGATGGAGATCTTCTTGACCATTTCCGGGCCCTGGGCCTCGTATTCGGTCAGCAGCGCGCGCGTGGACTGCGCGTCGTAGATGGTCATGCCGGCGAACAGGATCAGCCGATGGCGCAGACGATCTTGGTCATGCCGTCGACCTGCACGAAGGCGAGCACGATCTGCGAGATGATGAGCACAATCAGGCCGATCATCAGGATCGGGCCGGCCTTGAGCATGTTGAACTTGGTAGTCATGCCGAACATGGTCAGCGCAAAGAAGAACGCGGCGGTGACACCGAGTGCCACGCCGATCGAGCCGAGGTCGTAGACCATGAAGATCGAGCTCAAGGTGAAGCCCATCAATGCGGCGTACACATAGAACATGACGCGCGCGGTGGCCGACTTCATCTTGGTGACGCGCATGCCGAGCACCACGGCCAGGGCAATCTGCACCACGCACAGGCCGATGAGGCCCACCATGCCGGTGGCCATGAGGAAGCTGTAGTAGGCTCCAGTGATCTGGCCGAGCACGGCGACCACGGCGGTGACGAGGATGCCGATGGTCATCTCGCCGTACACCTTGGTTACGGAGACGCGGCGGGCCTCCTCGTAGTTGTAGGTCATCGTCGTGTTGATGGTGGCGGCACCCGCGCCGGCACCGGCCGCATCCTGCGGCGCGTACTGGTAGGTGGGAGCGCCCTGCGGCTGGGCATAGTAGTTCTGGCCGTAACCGGACTGTGCGTATTGCTGGCCATATCCAGACTGTTGGGCGGCGTTGTAATCAGGCGTGTTGTATTGCGGGTTGTATTGCCCGTTGTTCTGGGGCTGCTGACCGAATGTCATAATCGCTCCTTTAGCGTTTGTTCCAGTACCAATCTTAGAGGAACAAAGCTGAACATTCCATGAATATGATCGATCGGCTCGTTCTGCTCATCTCAAAGCGTAACGGGCGTTTCCACCATGCGCGTGGCATGCACTTGAGATTCGATTGACATTCGATCGCAGCTTGGACCGCCGCGCGATTCACTGCAACGTGAAGGTATGCGTCACCTTGGTGTCTTGATCCGTTGATAGGAACGCAGTAACATCCACCGTAATCGGCGAATCGTCTTGCAGCACATAGCCCAGCGTCACCGTTGCCGCGGTCCCGGGCTGTGCTTGGGCCAAATACGAATTCGCGTCATAGCCTTCAGGCTGATCGAAGTATACTGCCGTCTCCAGTTCGGTGCCGTTCTGGAACACGTTCGGGTGAGCCAAAGTGGCGAACGAGTTGTTCTTGGACGTGTTGTTCGTCCATTCATAAGTCACCAGAGCGGTGGGCTTGCCGTTATAGTCGTTGACGCTTTTCACGGCGGAGACTATTTTCACGTGGGCACCTTCGATATCACCTTCCAAATCCTGCTCGCCCTGCGCTTTCTGCTCGGATGCCTTGCTCTTGGAGGCATCAGACGATTTGCCCGCGGACTTTGATGATGAGGATTGTGACGTGTCGATGCCCTTGGACTCCTTAATGGAATCGTCAATGGCCTTGCTGGCAGCGGACTGCATGGCCAGCGTGATCACAATGGCCAACACCGACAGCACCGCCGCCACAATGGACAGCACCTTGCCGCGTTTCTTGCCCCGGAAGGTGCCCACTATGGCGATAATCGCCAGTATGACGCCGATGAAGCCAAGGATTGCGGCGATATTGTTGACGATGGGAATAAAACTCAGCACCAAACCCAACGCGCCAAACACCACGGCCGCGATGCCGCAGATGGTGGTATGCAGATGTTGCGGTTGCGGCGGCTGAGGCTGAGGCTGTTGTGGCTGGTACTGCTGTGGGGATGAGGGAACCGGCTGCGGGGCGATGTTGTGGTTGGACATGATGTGCTCCTTCTCGTATCTTCCCCGAAATAGGGATGTGAGCACGACGCTACCGGCCGCGAAACAGCGACGTTAGTGGACGAACGGTCATTGTTCGTTGCCTGTTCGGGCAATACGGAGGTGATAACGGTGCCCGCATGTCCAGTGGCGGGGGCCGGATGCAGGTCATACAGTGGAAAGCATGACGAACCCACAACGCGCCGCCGGGCCATACCCCGGTTTCCGACCCGGCTCACGGCCTGACGCTCGCCCTATGCCCGGCACGGGGTCCCCGGTTCCTACACCGGATACGGACGAGGTGCCCGTGACTACGCGCGTATGGTGTTCGGTCGTTATGGTGCCATTGGCCAGTTTCATGTGCATGGCGCAAACCTCGTTCTTCGCCCAGAATTTTGCGCAGGATTCCGCAGGATACACGCTGATGGTCCTCTGCACCTTGCTGGCATTCCCGGCAGTTCCTGCTCTTGGCCCGCAGCGAATACCCGGAGGCGACGTTCTGGATCGCCTGCGCGCTGGTGGTCGTGTTCCCGTATGACTCGCTCATCGCACTGATGGCGATGACCTCATTGCTCGCCCGTCGTTCAAACCGGAACACGACCATCCGCGCCACGGTTGGCGGCACCATCGTGACGCTCATCTCCCAGCTCCGCGACGCCCTGCAACAGCCCAAAGCCTCGATTTGGCATCTGATTTTCGCTCAACCGCATACCGGCGGCGATTCAGGCTCCCCGATGGTGATGCTGGTGGAGGAGCCGACCGTCATCATCACCGCCACGGTGGCCTCACTGGTGTTCGTGACCATCGCTACGCTCATCGGCCTGCATATCCGTTCGCGCGCCCGCCTGCGCACGGCGAATGTGGTGGCCAGCGCGGCCACCACGCATGCCGCGACCCTGCAGACCGACCTGACCAACCAGCAGCTCGCCGACGCCATCGCAGCCGAAGCGCACGACACCCTCGCGCATTCCCTGTCCTTGATGGCCCTGAACGCCAGCGCGCTCAAGGCGGAGGCGGCCAAGCTCGGCGACTCCCCCGAAGAGCAATCGTTGGCGGATAAGGCCGAGGACATCCGTCGCAGTCGGCCGGGGCATTGGACGAGGCCCACTCGATCATCGACATGCTGCGCAACCCGCACCAGGCATGGGAGCAGCTCGCCCCGTCCGACGACACGTCGCTGACCCGCGAATCGCTGGATGCGCTGATTGCGGACACGCGCAACTCGGGCACGTCGCTCAACACCTAGATCGATATCCAGCAGCTGAGCGTGATGGATGAGTCAATCGGCAAGGTGGCCTACCGCGCGATCCAGGAGGGATTGACGAACGCGCGGCGGCACGCGCCCGGAGCGCCGGTGTCGTTGGAGGTCTCCGCCACGCCGCAGGCGGGCGTACATATCCATATCAGCAATCCGATCGCCACGGATGCGACCGAGACGCAGCGGGCCCATGGGGCCGGACTGCCTGGTTTGGCAGCGCGCGTGCACTCGGTCAACGGGCAATGCCGGTATGGGATGGACGATCGGCACCTGTTCCATGTCGACGTGCAACTGCCTTGGCGCAGCTAAGATGGCTAGCGTGAGTGAGAAGAACGGGAATAGTGTGTCTGGTGGAAAGCCCGAACGCGGCGGTCTGACCGGAAGCGGCACCGGCTTAGAGCCCAAGCCGATCCGGGTCAGCGTCATCGATGACGATCCGATGATCTGCCAGGCGATGAGCCTGATCCTCAACGATTATTCCCACGGGCGCATCGAAGTCGTCTCCACGTCCACCGATGGCGAGACCTGCGTGAGGCGGGCTGCCGAGGAAAAGCCGGATGTGGTGCTGATGGACATCGCCATGCCCGGCGTGGACGGCATCGAGGCGACCCGTCTGCTGCGCTCGCTCTCCCCCGCGCCGCACGTGCTGATCCTGACCTCGTTGAGTCCGTCCGGCACCGTGGAACGCGCGGTGGAGGCGGGCGCCGAGGGGTTCGTGTCGAAAACCGATGCGGCGGACGATATCATCCGCCGCATCATCGGGGTATGCGAGGGCGCGCCGCAGTTCAACACGGCCAGTCAGAAACAGCTAATCGACGATCTGAGCGTCACGCGGCCGCGTTCGCGCCGCGATGAGGCGCGCGCCCTGCTCGACGCGCTGCCCGACCGCGAGCGCGAGGCCGTGATGCTGGCGGCCGAGGGCTATACGAACGCCGAAATCGCCTCCCGCATGTTCATTTCGGAGCGTACGGCGAAGGCGCATCTTTCTTCCGCGGCGAACAAGCTCGACATGGGCCGCGTGCAGATGGCGCGGCTGGTGGAGCGGGCCGATCTGCCGGCGCGGCTGTAAGTCGTCCGGTTGTTGAGCCGTATCAGTCATAATGGGAATATGAGTGAAGCGATTATTCGAACATTACGTAGGGATGACTATCCGGCGCTGATCGACCTGGTGCGCCGCACCTGGTATGCCGAATTCGATGAGCGGACCGGTCTGCTGGCGGCCGAAGCGGACTGGGAGAACTGTCTGGCGCGCACCACCAACGCGTTCGTCGCCGAACTGGACGGCCAGCCGGTCGCCCTGATCGTGGGGCGCGTCGATGCGCTGGACCATCGGAGCCCGCTCAACTCGCATCGGATCAACTCGTGGAACGCGCTGGCGCGGCTCGTGTTCGCGAAGGGCGGAATCAAGGCCGCCGGCGAGATTCTGGGCATTCTCGGCATCGACAAACGGCTGCGCGCCCAGGCCGCGAGCGCCGGGCATGACTATGCGGCGGAAGTGGTGCTGTTCGTACTTGACCCGGCGGCGCGCGGCCACGGGCTGGGCCGGCGCATGTTCGAGACGCTGATGGACGCGTTCCGCCTGGCCGGCGTGCGCGACTACTTCCTGTTCACGGACACCACATGCGATGTCGGGTTCTATGTGCATCGCGGCCTGACGCAGGTGTGCGAGCAGTCACTGCCCGCATCCGTGCCGGGAGAAAACCCGTCTTCGTTCTACTTGTATGAGGGGTCGGTGCCCGAGCCGGCGTGATGTGCCCGCCGTCGGGCAAACACTGGTAGGCTTGAGCACAAGTTGGTATGCCGGCATACCGTCCACAGGCCGGCGACGAAGGGGCTGACATGGCAATCAGTGCGAAGGAACTACCACTCGGGAAAGTGTTCACCCCGGATTTCCGGTTCACGATCCCCTCATTCCAGCGGGCCTACATCTGGAAGACCGAGAACATCCTGCAACTGGTAAGCGACTTGGATGACGCCTGCAAGTCGCCCGGTACTCCGTACTTCCTCGGCTCGCTAATTCTGGTGCGCGAGGGCGATAACCGTTACGACGTAATCGACGGGCAGCAGCGGCTGGTATCCCTGTCGATCATCATCGCCGTGTTGCGCGATCTGGAGCGAGACCCGGACCTCATGCGCCAACTCGACGCGCTGCTGGTGGAGCCCGGCGACAAGCTGCGCGGCATCGTCACCGAGCCTCGCCTCACGTTGCGCGAGCGCGACGCGGCGTTCTTCCGCGAACACGTGCAGGAGGACAACCTCGAATCCGTGTTCGACATGAACGACGACGATCTGGCGACCGCTGCGCAACGCAATATCGTCGCCAACATCCGCAAGACGTACGACGAGATCTCCAATTGGTCGGCATCCGAACGCCAGCAATTCGCGCAGTATCTGGTCAACGAGGTGACGCTCGTCATCGTGACCACCGACGATCTCGACGGCGCGCATCGCATCTTCGACGTGATGAACATGCGCGGCCTGCCGCTCACCCCGTCAGACGTGTTCAAGCGCGCGCCACGGCCAGCCTGTCGACCGCCGAACTTGACGTGTACGCCGCCCGCTGGGATGACATCATTGACCCGCTTGGCGACGATCCGCATGACTGTGAGGAATTCTTCGCCTATCTGCATCTCGTGCTCACGCACAAGCCGGCCACCGACAAGCTCATCGAGGATTTCCTGGCCGACGTGCTGCAACCGTACATCGACAAAGGCACGGTGCCCACGTTCATCAACCAGGTGCTGGCACCCTACGCGATGGCGTGGCGGATTATCGCGCGCCCCAGCGATACCGTACTGCCCGCCGAGGTGCGTAGCCGGCTTGAGGGATTGGACGATTACCGCAGCCACGAGTGGAAGCCCGTGGCCATGTGGGCGTTGGTCAATTCGTATCGCGGGCTGGGCGACGCCGATTTGTCGCCGTTCGTGGTTCGTGCCTCGCGTATCGCCAGAACCACGGCCACGTTGGAATCGTTGGGCGCCCATGACGAGCGTCGGCTGCTGGAAATTCTGACCGCATTGGAACAGGTGACCGGCATCCGCACGCTGAATCGCGCTGGAACGTTGGAGCGGCGCGGTTATGCGAACGCCGCCATCCGTGATCTTGACAAGGGCTATTTGGTCCAGCGCGTGAACGGGTTGCATGTCTCGGACGGTGACCGTGAAGGCGCATTGGTCCGTTTGCATGGCGAGATGCAGGGTGACGGCGATTTGGTCCGTCTGCTGCTGATTCGCGCCAACGAGCAGAAGGCCGGCATGCAGTTGGATCGACCACGCCGGTTCAGTGCGCTGCCGATTATGCCGTTGGATATCGAACGGTCGAAATCGTTTGCGGACTGGCCGCAGGATCAGCATGATTTCTGGATGTACCGACTCGGCAATATGGCGCTGGTGCAGGGCCCTGAGGATCAGTTGGACAGGTTGAGTGAATATCCGGCACGTCGCGACCGCATGCTGCTGCGCGCGGATTCGCGTCGTTTCCCGCTGACCAATCAGTTGAAGGATTTCGCTGACTGCACACCCGCATTGCTGGAAGCGCGGCAGGAAGAGGCGGTCCGACTCATCGTGGAATACTGGGGCATCCGGTATGACAAGGACGCCCGCGATCTGACCAAGCAGAATGTCGATGAGTTGTCGAAGACTTCTCCACGGCCGTCTCATAGTTCGCGGCGCGTCACGATCCGGCAGGTGATTGACGCGGGTCTTCTGGTGCCGGGCGAACGTCTGGTGTGGGAGCGGCCGCGCAAGGGCGAGCGCTGGTTTGCCACGGTCACCGAAAACGGTCGTCTCCGTCTGGATGACGGCTCCGAATATCCGACTCCGACCGCCGCGGCCCGTGCCGCCGCCGGAGGACGTCGCGGCGGCGGTCTGGACGTGTGGAAGCGCACGCGTAACGGCCAGAAGCTCAGTGACATCTGGAAGCAGTTCCGTCTGCAGGCGCAGTAGCCGGCACATCATTGGTGGCTCCCCTCCGTGAGGGGAGCCACACGCTTGTCTATGCCAGCGCCGCCATGATTTCAGCCGGCGTTTTGCAATATTCGGGAAAATGCTTGGCTAGTTTTTTGTCATACGTCACCACATAGGTGGCCCCGGATTGTTGTGCGGCGGCGATAATAAGGTCATCCTCGAAATCGTTATGCGCGTGCCGCAACGACTGCGCCAATTCACATTCCTCCGCGCCAATCGGCACGATTGTCATGAGCTCCTTGAGTTTGCTGATTCCCGACCATGCCACCTCCGGCAATATCAGCTTGGCGGTGGTCGCAACGACCATGGATTCGTCATTCATGAATCGTTCTTTGAATCGTTCCGGGGTGATGTAGAACACGTCCTTCAGCGACAGTGACGCACAGGACAGCTTTACCTCCCGCTCGACGCATCGCTCGAACAGTTTCATGACATCCTTGATGAACCGAGGCGTACAGAGCATGTAATAAATAAGGATATTGGTGTCGCACAAGATCGACACCTGCTTTGACTGCCTCATGACAGACTCCGCTCCTTCTCCAAATAACGCGCATAGTCCGACTGATGCCTGTATTCCTTCAGCCGTTCGTCAGCTATCTCATCGCGGAACTGCTTGTAGGTAAGGCCTTCCATGAGGTCGGTGTCTTCTGAGATCAGTCCGGCCTTGACCAGTTCCTTGTGCACGTATCCGGCACCTTCTCGAATCAGTTTCAGCTTGCGCTGCTTTTCCGCCTCGCGGGCCTGCTCTTCGGCGGTCGTTTCCAATGCCGGCACTTCCTTGCGGTCGGCGATGTACAACCACAGCGACCGGATTACGTCACTCACCGATACGCCTTTGCCCTTGAGGACTTCTTCGACCTCGTTCTTCAGTTTCGCATCAATGCGAACGTTCATTTGGACCATGGTCATGGCAACCTCCATTCCAAAGATGCTATACAGTATAGCATACTGACGTGCGTGAAAAAGGCCGGCATCCGTTGGTGGATACCGGCCTTTACTCCCCCTCAGTCAGCTTCGCTGACAGCTCCCCTCAGAGAGGGGAGCCAGAATAAGTCACTTCATGAGGTTGCGCAGCACGTACTGGAGGATGCCGCCGTTACGGTAGTAGTCGGCCTCACCGGGCGTGTCGATGCGGACCACCGCGTCGAACTCGGTCTTGGAGCCGTCCTCGTGGGTGGCGGTGACGTGGACCGTCTTGGGGGTCACGCCCTCGTTGAGCTTCTCGACGCCGGCGATATCGTAGGTCTCGGTGCCGTTGAGGCCCAGGGACTCATAGGATTCGCCTGCCGGGAACTGCAGCGGCAGCACGCCCATGCCGATCAGGTTGGAGCGATGGATGCGCTCGAAGCTTTCGGTGATCACAGCCTTGACGCCGAGCATCACCGTGCCCTTGGCAGCCCAGTCGCGCGAGGAGCCGGTGCCGTATTCCTTGCCGGCGAGCACCACGAGCGGCACCTTGTTGTCGATGTAGTCGCGGGAGGCTTCGAAGATCGTGGTCGGCTTCTTGGCGAGGAAGTCGTAGGTGAAGCCGCCGGGCGTCACCTCCTCGCCCACGGAGGCGAGCAGCTGGTTGCGAAGGCGGATGTTGCCGAACGTACCACGCACCATGATCTCGTGGTTGCCTCGGCGAGAACCGTAGGAGTTGAAGTTCTTCGGCTCCACGCCGCGCTCGGTCAGGTACTTGCCGGCCGGGCCGGAGGCCTTGAACGCGCCTGCCGGGGAGATGTGGTCGGTGGTGACCGAGTCGCCCAGGAGGGCCAGCACGCGGGCGCCGTGGATGTCGGCGACCGGGTCCGGCGTGGCCTTCATGCCGTCGAAGAAGGTCTGCTTGCGCACGTAGGTGGACTTGTCGTTCCACGCGAACAGCTCGCCTTCCGGCACGTCGAGGCCCTTCCAGCGGTGGTCGCCGTCGAACACGGAGGCGTAGTCTTTGAGGAACATCTCGCGGCTCACAGTGCCGTCGACCACGGCGGCCACCTCGGAGTTGGTGGGCCAGATATCCTTCAAGTACACGTCATTGCCGTCCGCGTCGGTGCCGAGCGGTTGGGTTTCGAAGTCGAAGTCCATCGTGCCGGCGAGCGCGTAGGCGATGACCAGCGGCGGGGAGGCCAGATAGTTCATCTTGACGTCCGGGCTGATGCGGCCTTCGAAGTTGCGGTTGCCGGAGAGCACGGCGGTGACGGTCAGGTCGTTGGCGTTGATCGCCTCGGAGATCTCGGGCAGCAGCGGGCCGGAGTTGCCGATGCAGGTGGCGCAGCCGAAGCCGACGAGCTGGTAGCCGAGCGCGTCGAGGTCGTCCTGCAGACCGGCGGCCTTCAGATAGTCGGCCACGACCTGCGAGCCGGGGGCCAGCGAGGTCTTGACCCAAGGCTTGGGCTTAAGGCCCTTGGCATGTGCGTTGCGGGCGATCAGGCCGGCGGCGATCATCACGGACGGGTTGGAGGTGTTGGTGCATGAGGTGATCGAGGCGATGGCCACGTCGCCGTTTTCGATGTCGAAATCGCCGCGGAAGTCGGTGGACACGGCCACCGGATCCTTGACGGTCTTCTCGGTCTCATAGGCGGGAGCGGTCTTCTCGAACATCTCCTTGGCTTCGGAGAGCAGAATGCGGTCCTGCGGGCGCTTCGGGCCAGCGATGGACGGCACCACGGTACCGAGGTCGAGTTCCTCGTATTCGGAGTACTGCGGTTCCACGTAATCCGGGTCGGAGGCGTCGCCCCACAGCTTGTTGGCCTTGGCGTAGGCTTCGACCAACGCGACCTGTTCTTCGGAGCGGCCGGTCAGGCGCAGGTAGTCGAGCGTGACGTTGTCAATCGGGAAGATGCCGCAGGTGGAGCCGAACTCGGGGCCCATGTTGCCGATGGTGGCGCGGTTGGCCAGCGGCACGGAGGCGATGCCTTCGCCGTAGAATTCCACGAACTTGCCGACCACGCCGTGCTTGCGGAGCATGTCGGTGATGGTCAGGACCACATCGGTGGCGGTAACGCCTCCGGGATGGAGCCGGTGAGCTTGAAGCCGACCACGCGCGGCACGAGCATGGAGATCGGCTGGCCGAGCATGGCGGCCTCGGCCTCGATGCCGCCGACGCCCCAGCGAGCACGCCCAGACCGTTTTCGGTGGTGGTGTGCGAGTCGGTGCCCACGCAGGAGTCGAGGTAGGCGAGCGCGTTGCCGTTGGCCTCGGCCTGGCTCATTGACCACCTTGGTCCGAAGTATTCGTCGTGATTGAT
>ENA-OQCF01000397-OQCF01000397.1-human-gut-metagenome-genome-assembly--contig:-NODE-397-length-17135-cov-2.657867_pt1 | contig 17135 bp, 21 predicted proteins | sample MGYA00242756_ERZ504573 | MGnify/ENA primary metagenome ERZ504573 (study PRJEB26092, sample SAMD00036240) | human gut metagenome | host: Homo sapiens | study: EMG produced TPA metagenomics assembly of... | reverse complement strand
TTGTCTGCGAATCCGATTGCACAGGTCTAAAAGCCTCAGCGTAGCCCGCTACGCCTGCGTTTTTATACCAGCACACTCGAATCCGCATCCTACGCGATTGGTATAGTTATTTACGAAACGCTGTACTAGTATTTTACACATTAAAGCAGCTTCCACCGATAAATTCTCTTAAAATCGAATTATTCGGTACTGCCTCGCTTGGCACCGGAACAAAATATTCAAAGAACTTCAGCAGCCTCTTCGCCTCTGTATACTCTGGTTCGTCCTTGGCAATCCCAAACAAAAGCGGTTCCGCATATACTTTCAGACATGCCAGTTCATAGATCAGCGCAGAATTAAACATTACATCTGCATCCTCCTGGAACGGAAAGATATTCTGTTCTTCACCTCTGCGCACAGACGGCCATCTTGCAATTGTCTCTTTTGCGGAAGTCCCTCTGGTGCGGGCATCTCTTACAATTCTGCGAATCAGACGGCCATCCGTAGTAGGAATCCTGTTATGTTCATCAATATTCAGCTGAGTCAGAGCGCTGAGATAAATCTTAAATTTGCTCTCCTTTGGCAGCGCATAGCTGAGCCTGTCATTCAATCCATGAATTCCCTCGATCACCAGAATATCGTCTTTATCCAGCTGCAGAAAATCACCTTTATATTCTCTGGTTCCTGTTTTGAAATTGAAAACCGGCATCTCTACCCTTTTTCCTTCCAAAAGCTCAAGCATATCTTTATTAAACTGCTCCACATCAATCGCTTCCAGACACTCAAAATTCTTTTCCCCAAACTCATCTACAGGAGTCAGGTGCCTGTCAATGAAATAATTATCCACTGCGATCGGATGCGGTTTCATTCCATGGGCAGCCAACTGAATGGACAGCCTGTGTGAAAACGTAGTCTTTCCGGAAGAAGACGGACCTGCGATCATAACAAACTTCTTGTTTCCGGCAGCGGCAATCTCAGATGCGATTTCCGAAATCTTTGCCTCCTGCATAGCCTCCTGGATCAGCAAAATATCCTGGATACCGCCTCTGGTAACCTTTTCATTCAGATCACCGACTGTCGCAATATCCAGTTTATCTCCCCATTCCTGAGATTCCTTCTGCACACGAAAAATCTTCTCCCTCGGTTTAAATTCAGGTATCCGGTCCGGTTCATTCTGAGTCGGAAGCTGCAGTACGAAACCACCCTCATACAAAAACAGATCAAACGTCTTAATATATCCCGTATGGTTCGCCATAAAACCGTAGAAATAATCCTCAAAGCTTCCAATACTGTAAAGATTCACCGCAGAGCTTCTGCGGTAATTAAACAGCTTCTCTTTGTCATACATATGATGCTTATGAAAAAGTGCAACTGCCTCACTGGTGCTTACGCTTCGCTTTACAATGGGAAGATTCTCGTCCACGATCCTGTGCATCTGCGCCTTTACCTTATCAATAAATTCCTGATCCAGCGCCATAGGTCCTTTCATTGTAAAATAATAGCCGCTGCCTACAGAATAATGGATCACTACACTGTCTATATTTTCCTGCCCTGCCACATCATAAATTGCTTTCAGAAGAATCAGACTTGCACTTCTGCAATAAGTTTTGTGTCCGATCGGATCTTTGGATGTCACAAATTCAATCTCACAGTCTGCCTTGAGATGCTTATGCAGTTCTCTCAGCCTGCCATTTACGATCACCAGCATTACAGGTGCATCCGTACTTCCTTCGTATTCCTTTACAATCTCACTGTAAGGAATCTTCTCAGGATATTGTTTTGTTATTCCCTGTATCGTAACGTTATACATTTTCTGTCCCATAAATCCTGCCTCCATTTCTGCTATACCGACAAGTAAATACAGTTATCAGCTCCGCTGCCAACAGGCAGATCAGCCAATTTTCATTTATAATTTCATTATTATATGGTAAGAACCCGTATCACAGAATCGTGTACGGGCTCTTTACCTCTGCACAGGAGATTTTCAGTTCCGGAAATGCCTGTGTCAGTTCTTTTTTCATTGCATCCATAAAAATATATTCTGTTCCGTAGTGTCCGGCATCGATCAGCGCCAGTCCCTGCGCAACCGTATCAATTCCTGTATGGTGGTCGATATCACCGGTCACATACACATCCGCACCGGCCTTAATGACATCCTTGATCATGCTCTTGCCTGATCCTGTACATACAGCAGCACATTTTACCATGCTGTCCAGATTCCCATAAACCTTTACATCATTTAACTTCAGAGACTCTTTGACAAGCTGTGCATACTCTCTCAGCGTCATTTCCCGGGGAAGTTTCCCAACTCTGCCAAAGCCCTGTACTTCCCCATCTCTCTCTTCAGTTATGGAAAGGACTGTGGTATCATGCATCTTCGTATAGTCTGCACTCAGATCCGCCATACCCAGCACATCATAATTGGTATGCATCGCATAATAAACAATTCCTTTCTGTATCAGCGTAAGGATCTTTCTTCCTGTAAAGCTGTGATTATTGATCTTCTTAATTCCGGAAAAGATCATGGGATGATGGGTAATGATCATATCTGCCCCATCCTCTATGGCCTCAGCCAGTGTTTCCTCTGTCAGATCCAGAGCCAGAAACACATGGCTGATCTCATTTGTATCATCTCCTGCGAGAAGTCCTACGTTATCCCAGTCCTCTGCTGCATCTGACGGGTACTTCTTCTCCAGCCAGGAGGTCAGTTCATATGCCTTCATATTCCTCTAAAGCAGCAATAACTGCCTGCTTTTCCTCCTCTATCTCGCCCGCACGCTTCTCTGTATTGGGCGCATTCTTTAATCTGTCAAGAATCTCATTGCGGATGCGAAGCTCTCTTTCCAGATACTCCCGCAGAACAGGATGCTTTCTTTCCAGAAGCATTCCTCCAAACCACTCATCTAAAGTATAAGGAGTATCTTCTGAAATATGCATCTTTTCTCCATGAATTACCTTCATCATAGGATAAAACTTGCCATCCTCCAGAACCATCTCCTCCTCTGTGATCTGCCAGCCGATTTTTCTGACAAATCTGCGAAAATGGGGGATATCTGACTGAGGCTGCAGGATCATTTCCCGAAAGCTCTCCCTGACCTCTGCCCCGTCAGTAAGAATCCTCTCCATGAGAGGGCCGCCCATTCCTGCGATCACAAGAGTGTCGCCCTCTCCCGGTTTCAAAGCCTCAAGTCCGTCTGAAAGCCGGGTTTCTATGTATGCGTCCAGTCCATACTGAGAAATATGTTCCTGCGCTCTGGACAACGGGCCTTTTCTTACATCCGATGGCAATCGCACCCGGAATCTTTCCATCCAGATAAAGCGAAACCGGCAGGTATCCATGATCGCATCCCACATCCACAAGTCTGTTTCCCCTGGTCACCAGGCCTGCTATTGCAGACAAACGTAATGAAAGCTGCATAACAGGCTCCTTAGTCCAGATAATCCTTCAGTTTACGGCTGCGGCTCGGATGACGAAGCTTGCGGAGCGCCTTTGCCTCAATCTGACGGATACGTTCTCTTGTTACATTAAATTCCTTACCAACTTCCTCCAGAGTTCTGGCACGTCCATCGTCCAGGCCAAAACGCAGGCGCAATACTTTCTGCTCTCTGTCTGTCAATGTACTCAGAACCTCTACCAGCTGCTCTTTCAGCAAAGTAAATGCTGCTGCATCTGCAGGTACAGGTACATTGTCATCCTGGATAAAGTCTCCAAGGTGGCTGTCCTCTTCCTCACCGATAGGTGTCTCCAGAGATACAGGCTCCTGGGAGATCTTAAGGATCTCACGTACACGCTCTACAGACATATCCATCTCTTTTGCAATTTCTTCCGGCGTAGGTTCACGTCCAAGCTCCTGCAGTAACTGACGGGAAACGCGGATCAGTTTGTTAATAGTCTCAACCATATGCACCGGAATACGGATGGTACGTGCCTGGTCTGCGATTGCTCTGGTGATCGCCTGACGGATCCACCATGTAGCATAGGTACTGAATTTATAACCCTTGCGGTAATCAAATTTCTCAACCGCTTTGATCAGACCTAAGTTACCTTCCTGGATCAGGTCAAGGAAAAGCATTCCACGTCCCACATATCTCTTTGCAATGCTGACAACAAGACGAAGGTTTGCTTCTGCCAGACGTTTTCTTGGCAGCCTCATCCCCATTCTCCATTCTCTTTGCAAGTTCGATTTCCTCTTCTGCTGAAAGAAGCGGAACCTTACCAATTTCCTTCAGATACATACGTACCGGATCCTCGATGCTTACACCTTCAGGAACAGAAAGATCGATCTTGTCAAGCTCAATCTCTTCTTCATCCAGCTTATCAATGTCTGCATCGTCATCATCCAGGATCATATCATCTGCATTACTGTCTGTAATCCTAAGCACATCCACTCCACTGGCTTCCAGAAAGTCAAATACTTTCTCCATCTGTTCAACTCCCAGTGGCTGATCCTTAAAGAAGTCATTGATTTCCTGGTATTCCAGTACATTCTTTTTCTTCTTGGCAAGCTCCAGAAGTTCTACCAGTTTTTCACTGAATTTACCCATATTCATTTCCATATGTGCTCTATACCTCCATATAGTGTTTATATTTTATCCTTATTCGAAAGAAATATGCAGCTGCTGCCGCTTTCTTCCAAGCTCTTCCAGTTCTTTCTTTGCTTTTACAAGTTCCTGCAGTCCCTGTATATCTGTGGGATCCCAGGTTCTGTTTCTCTCTTTCAGACTCTCATCCTTAATCCTGATCACAGCATCCGAGAAAGCCCGGTTCTGTTCCTCCGGAGTCTCCAGATGGATCGTTGCATTAAAAAGGGATGAAACCTCTCTCTGCTCTTCACTGTCAATGAAAGCATTCATCAACCTTGCAGGATTCACATCGCCATCCCTGTGCTGCTGGTAAAGCATCTCTGCCACCTGCCTGTACAGAGGAACCACGAAATCTGAAGGCTGGATATATTTTTCCACTGTGTCAAATATGCCCGGATAAGTTACCAGCCAGGTAAGCATCAGCTTCTGTGCTTTCTCTGCTGCACTCTCCTTCTTCTTTTGCTGACCTGCTCCCACAGGTTTAGGCTGAATTCTCTGCTCTGCCGGAGTTCCCTTCATTGCAAGAGCTCCGACTCTCTTTTTCAGATTCTCCACACTGATCCCACTGCTTCTGTAATCCTTTACGATTGCTTCTATATAAAGATTTCTCTCCAGTTCATCGGAAAGCTCCAGAAGCATCTGCGCACACCGCTCAAAGAAACGGTTCTGTCCCTGGGGTTCCTCCATTGGAAATTCCCGCTCTGCCATATGTACGCGGAACATAAAGCTGTCCATAGCCTGCTCCAGACGTTTCTCAAACTCTTCTGCTCCAAGTGCCTTGATAAATTCATCCGGATCTTTATGCGGCTTAAGATTTACCACCCTCGAAGAAACACCTGCTTCCCTCAGGATCGGAATGGCACGAAGGGCAGCCCTCACGCCTGCATCATCACTGTCATACAGAAGCAATACCTCCTGAGTGTAACGCTTCAGCAGACTTGCATGTCCGGAAGTAAGTGCCGTTCCCAGCGATGCCACCGCATTGGTAAACCCTGCCTGATGCATGGATATCACATCCATATATCCTTCACACAGGATCAGATAATTTTTTCTCGTGGTTCTTGCAACATTCAGCCCGTACAAATTCCGGCTTTTATCAAAGATCGTAGTCTCCGGCGAGTTCAGGTACTTCGGCTTTCCGTCACCCATCACTCTGCCTCCAAATCCGATCACGCGGTTATTCACATCCATGATCGGGAAAATAACCCTGTTCCAGAACTTATCATACATTCCCCTGCGTTCATCCACATTGAACAGGCCGGAATCCCGCAGCAGTTCGTCACTGTAATTCTTTGACTTCAGATATTTGTACAAATCGTCACTGTACTTATCCGAATATCCCAGGCCAAACTTCCTGATCGTCTCCTCACTGAGTCCTCTGCCTGTCAGATATTCATGTGCCTGTCTGCCACTCTCACGACGCAGCTGATAATAGAAATATCCTGCTGCAAGCTTATTGATCTCCAGAAGGGCAGCCCGACGTTCTGCTTTCTTCTTTGCTTCTCCGGAATATTCAATCTTCGGAAGCTGCACCCCTGCCCTGTCTGCCAGATGCTTCAGTGCCTCCCCAAAGGTATAATTCTCATATTCCATCACAAAATTAAATACATTCCCGCCTGCTCCGCATCCGAAGCAGTAATACATCTGCTTCGCCGGTGTTACCGAAAAAGAGGGAGTTTTCTCATTATGAAACGGACAAAGTCCAAAATAGGTACTTCCTCTTTTGTTCAGCTTCACATACTGGGATACAACATCTACAATATCATTCTTCATCCTGACTTCTTCAATGATATCGTCTGAATAACGCATGCTTCGTCCTCCTTCTTGATCGATTAATAGACTTCCCATGCTTTTGGTATGTAAATCTCCCGGAATTTCCTTATAGAATACTGGTCTGTCATTCCTGAGAGATAGTCACATACTGCCTGTTCCTTCTTCTCTCCACGCACGATCAGCTCCCTGTATTCTGTTGACATTGCTTCCGGGTGTTCGACATAATATTCATATAACTCCGTCAGCATCTTCACTACCTTTTCCTCTTCCTTATGAGCTGCCGGATTCTCATATACATTCTGAAACATGAGAGCCCGCAGATCCATCATTGCCTCGTAGATCTCTGCTGACATCTTTATGGTATCCTGCTCAAGACTGTTCTCTATCACATCATGAACAAATGTATTGAGCCGCTCTCTGGTTGTATAACCGAGCAGCATCCGAAGCGTGACCGGAATATCATCCTCAGAAATAATCCCCGCCCGCTGTGCATCATCCATATCATGATGAATATAGGCGATCTTGTCCGAAAGTCTTACTACCTGTCCTTCGAGAGTAGACGGATTCCCACTGGTTCTGTGATTCAGGATACCATCCCGGACCTCCCATGTGAGATTCAACCTTCGCCGTTCTTCTCCAGTATCTGTGCAACCCTGACGCTCTGTTTATAGTGGGCAAAGCCATCCGGATTCACTGCATCAAGAGCCCTCTCACCTGCATGTCCAAAGGGAGTATGTCCCAGGTCATGTCCAAGTGCGATCGCTTCTACAAGATCTTCATTCAGTCTCAGTGCCTTCGCTATTGTTCTGGCAATCTGTGATACCTCAAGAGTATGTGTCAGTCTGGTCCTGTAATGATCACCCTGGGGTGCCACAAAAACCTGTGTCTTATCCTTCATCCTGCGAAAAGCTTTACTATGAAGGATCCTGTCCCTGTCTCTCTGATAGACAGTCCGTACATCGCATTCTTCCTCCTGCCGCTTTCTGCCTCTGGAACAAAGACTCAAAGCAGCATAAGGACTGAGCATCTTTTGTTCACGCTGTTCCATGCTTTCTCTGATATTCATAAGCGATACCTCCACAAGCTGACAAAATACCTCTTATTAATTATATTCTACATAAAAATTTCAAATTCCTCTTTTTTTCAAAAAAAATTTGAAATTTTTTTATATTTTTTTTCAACTTTATTCAACCAAATCTCTGTTGTCTGTCAAAAAAATCCGCCTCACTCAGAAGCGGATTTATCATATCATTATTTTCTTTTTGCGTCAAGTATTATTTTACATTTTTTTACATATTTTTTACACTATCTCCGATATCGCTATAATATCCTCATTTTTAACGCCCCAATATCAAAGTAAAGATTCAGAAATCGTTCGCATTTGCGCAGGAAGACATTTGGATCCGATACCTACGGTCCACAGATACCAAACCTTTCTAATAGAAGATACTCATAAATATCCTGATCAGGATATCTCTGTCATATATGAAACTCAGGATGCAATCTTTCTTAATGATCTGAAGGGCCGCCTCACCAGCCTTTGTATTGCACACAATGGTGAGAGCCAGAAAGATAATCCATATTACTATAAGGAATTTAACTGCCCCCAGCAACGCTCCTGCTACCTTGTTCATGCCATGCAGCACAGGTAATCTCGTCACAAGATTCAGCATCCATGTGATACTCCTCACCATAATCGTCGACATCAGCAGAGAAATCAGGAAAGAAATTCCATTCACTGCCATTCTCGCCAGATATTGAGCAATATAATCCGAAAATGTAGTTACAGCCAAATACTGGTAACTGTCAGAATTATTATTCTGAACCAGTCCATTCCTCAGCAGCTCCGGGAGATTCATTTCATTTATAAATTCAGTCTGGCTTTCTCCACTGCCTGTCCATGTGCTGTATTCCTCTCCTACAAACTCCCGGCAGCTTTCCTGTACTTTTTCATAAATTGATGTATTTTCCCGAATAAACTCATTTACATAAGGATTTATAAACCACACGATCGCCATCGACAGAAAAACACATACAAGCGAAACCAGTTCTTTTATCAGTCCCCGCCTATAACCTCTGACACATGCAGCCGCCAGAAAAGTATCGTAATGACTCCGGCCCACGTTAAAGCCATTTTCATCCTCCTAACTAAGTTTTATTATCTCTACACCGCTGTCCAATACCAGAAGATATCTGTTCATTCCGATTTTGAAGAAATCTTTGATCGTTCCATCCACACTGCCAAGATATTTCTGTACTCCCTGCTGTTCATTACACACATCTGGGAACTGTTGTACATCAGAATATTTCCACCGCTTAATTTAATCGTCGTATATGGAATATTGAAGTTTTCTTTGAATTTCAATTTGCCATCTGTAGTATAAACTTCCATTGTATACTGTTTGTCTTTACTGTCATTCTTAAACACAAGACCAATCATATCATTATCATAAAAAGTACTGACAATTTCTTTATCTACTTTTACTGTTTTTACTTCCTTCGGAATCTGGCTTCCATGATAAATTGTAAATCCATTATCTTTAAGTGCTACAGACCGGTTATTATCAAGATACTGGATCTGCGGAACTACCACGCCTTCATACTTATATCCACTGACAATTCTGTCATCCTCGTTCTGTCCTACATCTCCAAAATTGTAAAATGCCACATAACTGGTCGTATCACTTCCATCTACGAACTGATAGGTTACCATCATGATCACTCCGTCTTCAGATACAGCAATATCAAGGGGATATCCCGGATCATCTATCTTCGTCTGATTTTCAGCAATCAGACTTCCATCTGTACCATAAAAATCAATCCATGTATCATCTCCGCCATCCAGGATTGCCGCAACAAGACCGCTTTTGGATACTTTTGCTTTGACAATACTGTAAGAAGTAGTTACACTGCCTGTTTTTCCGGATTTATCATAAATCTCCAAAGTTGTTCCATCTTTATCCGCAATCACCGCACGAGTTCCATTGACATCTGCCACAGGATTCTGCATCTGATAGGTTTCACTCCATAATGTACTCATCTTATCAGAAACAAGCGAAACTCCGTCCGGACTGTATCGAAGGATATTTCCGTCCATTTCAACATAATTTGTAGAAACAATATCCTCCTGCTCACTTGTCTGGACTACTTTATAAGTATGATAGCTTCTCTTCTCTATGTAAAATCCCACAGCCGTTACAGCAGCAGCTATCGCCACCACTGTAATAACTGTCTTTTTCACTACACTTCTTTTGTGGCGGGACAATCTGCGCTCATAATCATCTGCATATTCCTCTTCAGCTCTCTCCCGGGCTTTCGCTTTTCTGTTTCTCTCTGCCTGAAGCTTTTTCTTTTTATGTTTTTTTATTATTTTCTTAAATGTATTTGCCATTTTAGCCTTTACCTTATTTCTCACTTTCATTTTGTTGATTATCAGGTTTCAGTTTTTGCCATTTATTATAGCACAGTTTTCTAAGGTAATACAATTACTTGTCCCGGATAAATGATTTCGTCCGCTGACATCCCATTCAATTTGCAGATCTGACTTATGGCTTCGATACTTCCGTATCTGTCCATACTTATCTGAAAAAGAGTATCGCCGGGCTGAATCACATATGACTCATGGGCTTTTCCCGCTGCTTCGCTGTTTTCCTTCTGCACAGCTTCCCTGACACGTTTCTGTGCTTTACGTTCATCTGCTTCCTGCTGGTAGATTCGTTCGGTTTTATCTGCTTTTTCTGTCTTTACATCCGGAAGCTGTTCTGTTTTGTCCGATTTTTGTTCTGTATCTGTCTGCTCTGCTGATATTTTTTTTCTCTGAAGTATTGTTTTTCTTTTCAGAATTTTCTTTTTTCACCTGTGCTTGATTATTCTCTTCATCATTCTTTTTATTCTTCCCTGCATCATTTTGTACTAGTATCTGTCCGGTATTGTTATGCTGCCTGACAGCTTCATTGTTCGAAGTCCCGACAACAGGAGACGGCGTTATCTCCTCAACGATCACTGAAGAAACCGTCGCGCTCTCCTTTTCGTTCTGTTTTACATTCTGGTAACTTCTGTAAAAATTAACACCCACTGTCAGTACTGCAATTGCCAGACATGCAGTTAATCCATATGAAAAAACAGAAGGAGCTGCCGGCTCCTTCCTGGTTTCCTTTTTATCTGCAATTATTTTGCGAAAATCTTTCACAGCCTGATCTTCATATTTTTCCTGAGGTTCCGGCTGAAGTTCTTCATTTTTGTCGATCATATACGTCTGCATACCGGGATTTTTTTCATAATAAAGATAATACCCTCCCAGACGCACCATTTCATTGTTTTCATAACGGAAGAAAGCATCTTCCCTTTCCTGAGGTTCCATAAGCATCAGGACTTTTTCTCCTCCAAAATGTTTCATGTGTACTTTTGACATCACTTCCGATACTTTCAGGAGAAGCTGAGGCTGTGAAAAGAACCATCCCACAATCTCCTGATCTTCGAAGTACTCCTTCTGGCTTCCTGTATCTGCTTCCATTGATTTTCCGAAAAATCGATATGATCAGGTGCTGCCTCCATCTCCTCCGCTATAATAGCACCTTTGATAAACAGATAAGCTGTCTGAGAACGCCATTTAAGATTTCCTGTAAGAACTGCCACTCTGGTTTTTGCTTCTCCCAGAGAGTCTTCCGTTCTGGCAAGTCTTACCAGAAATGTGTACACATAGTCCTCCATATAAATCCTGTAATCTTCGGCTGCCAGGCCGATCTGGCGTATATTTCTGGGTAATCCAAACGGTTCCTCACCATTTTGTCCTTCCTGAGATTCGTCCTTATAGATTACTTCTATCATCTCTCATCACCCCTTCGGGTATCAGGATAACACAGATAAATTGCAGATTTTATCACATTATAAGAGGAATTTACCAGAATTTGGCGACAGATTTTGCACAGTGCATATTTTTATCCCGGTAAGGATATGATGTTATCAGAAGCCTCTTCGCAGCTTGTTGTTATGAAGCAAAGGGACTATAGCAATTAAAAGATATAATCAATAATGTGCTCTCGAAATCTTTTTGTGCAGGTACAATAGAGACTCTGCGAGTACATAAATACGATCAGGGAGGTTTTATGGTATTTTATGTGGACTCACAGAAAAGCAGTTCTGCTGAGGAAATCGCTTTTCTTTTAAATAAATGTATTCTTCAATATCCCGGCAGATGGTCGGAACTGGTTTTTCTGTGTATCGGAAGTGACCGCGTGACAGGAGACTGTCTCGGTCCCTATATCGGACACCAGTTACTTGAACATCTGAATACGGACACTCATGGCGTTTATGTTTACGGTACCCTGAAAAGCCCCGTACATGCTTTAAATCTTTCCAGAATTTCCCGCCAGATCAAAATTCTGCATCCCGAAGGTCTGGTTATTGCAGTGGATGCCTCTCTTGGACAAAAAAAGCACCTGGGGTATGTGACCATCGCAGATGGTGCACTTTACCCAGGTGCTGCAGTTCAGAAAGAACTTCCTCCTGTTGGTGATATCCATATCACAGGGATTGTAAACATTGCAGGTGTACTGGAACAGCTAACCTTCAGACTACCCGCCTGTCTACGGTAATCTCTCTGGCAGATACCATCACACAGGGAATCGTAAATTATACAAATTCTTTGATCTGTTTGTAGATGCCTTCTGCATCAAGACCATATTTCTCAAGCAGAGCTGTGGCAGGACCGGATTCTCCGAATACATCATTTACACCGATACGTTTTACAGGTACAGGTGCTTTCTCAGACAGGCATTCGCATACTGCTCCGCCAAGTCCGCCGATTACTGAATGCTCTTCTACAGTTACAACCTTGCCTGTTTCTTTGGCTGCTGCAACTACAAGTTCTTCATCCAGAGGCTTAATCGTATGGATATTGATTACTTTTGCATCTACGCCGTCTGCCGCAAGCTTCTCTGCAGCTTCAAGAGCAGGAGCTACGCAGAGACCGTTTGCAATGATCGTAAGGTCTTTTCCTTCACGAAGGACAATACCTTTGCCTAATTCAAATTTATAGTCCGGTCTGTCATTGATAACCGGAACTGCCAGACGTCCAAATCTCATATATACAGGACCAACATGCTCATAAGCTGCTTCTACCATAGCTTTTGCTTCAATATCATCAGAAGGGCAGGCAACAACCATTCCCGGAATTACTCTCATAAGAGCAAAATCCTCACAACACTGATGGGTAGCACCATCTTCACCTACAGAAATTCCGCCATGAGTAGCGCCAATTTTTACATTGATCTTCGGATATGCAATAGAGTTACGAACCTGCTCAAAAGCACGTCCTGCTGCAAACATTGCAAATGTGCTGGCAAATGGAACTTTTCCTGTAGTAGCCAGACCTGCGGCAATGCCCATCATATTACACTCGGCAATACCGCAGTCAATATGACGCTCCGGAAATTCTTTTTTGAATACGCCAGTCTGAGTAGCTGCAGCAAGGTCAGCGTCCAGAACGACCAGGTTCTCATGTTTCTTACCTAATTCAACCAGCGCAGCACCGTAGCTTGCTCTTGTTGCGATCTTCTTTACTTCTGACATAATGCTTCACCTGCCTTTTCTAACTCTTCCATTGCCTGTGCATACTGCTCGTCATTCGGAGCTTTTCCATGCCATCCAACCTGATTTTCCATAAAGGAAACACCTTTTCCTTTTACAGTTTTCATAATGATAGCTGTAGGCATTCCCTTAGTAGCTTTTGCTTCATCAAAAGCAGCTCTTAACTGATCCATATCATTTCCGTCTGCAACGTTAATCACATGGAAGTTAAATGCCTCAAATTTCTTATCAATCGGGTATGGAGAACATACTTCATCAACCTTACCGTCGATCTGAAGTCCATTATTATCCACGATCACTACAAGATTGTCCAGTTTTCTGAAGCCTGCAAACATAGCAGCTTCCCAAACCTGGCCTTCCTGAATTTCGCCGTCACCTAATAAGGTGTATACACGATAGCTTTCATTGCTTAATTTGGCAGAAAGCGCCATACCAACTGCTGCAGAGATACCCTGTCCCAGAGAACCGCTGGACATATCAACACCCGGGATATGTTTCATATCCGGATGTCCCTGTAAATAGGAACCAGATGACGAAGAGTCTTCAGATCTTCTTTTGGGAAAAAGCCTCTTTCTGCAAGTGCAGAGTAGTATCCCGGTGCTGTGTGGCCTTTGGAAAGTACGAAACGGTCACGATCAGCCTTCTTAGGATCCTTTGGATCAATATTCATTTCTTCAAAATATAAATAAGTGAATACATCTGCTGCAGACAGAGATCCGCCCGGATGTCCTGCTTTTGCAGAATGTAATGCAGTAACGATGTCTTTACGGACTTCGTTTGCAATTTTCTGAAGTTCTAATTTTTCCATTGTGGTAAATTCTCCTTATTCGCCGAATACTGCTTTATAATCTTTCTGGAATTTCTCAATACCTGCATCTGTCAGAGGATGTTTTGTCATCTGTACGATTACATTGTACGGAACAGTTGCAATGTCAGCACCTGCAAGTGCACAGTCTGTTACATGGATCGGATTTCTTACGCTTGCTGCGATGATTTCTGTCTCGATTCCTGCCACTTCAAAAATCTCAGCGATCTCGCGGATCAGATCAACACCTCTTGTAGAAATGTCATCCAGTCTTCCAAGAAACGGAGATACATAAGTAGCACCTGCTCTTGCAGCCAGAAGTGCCTGGTTAGCAGTGAAGATCAGAGTAACGTTTGTCTTGATTCCTTCTGCATGAAGAACCTTAACTGCTTTCAGACCTTCTACTGTCATAGGAATTTTAACAATCATATTCGGATGAATGGCTGCAATCTCACGTCCCTCTTTGATCATTCCTTCTGCATCTGTTGTAGTAGCTTTTACTTCACCGCTGATCGGTCCGTCTACGATAGATGTGATCTCTTTGATTACTTCCTTGAAATCTCTTCCTTCTTTTGCGATAAGAGACGGATTTGTGGTAACACCACAGATTACACCCATATCATTAGCTGCCTTAATATCTTCTACTTTTGCTGTGTCAATAAAAAATTTCATGTTCTTAACCCTCCTGATTTTTGCTTGTCATAATCGTTCATTGATCTGATAGTTTCATTATAACAGACTTTACATTCAGGTCAAGCGTGGCAAAAGATTATTAATAATTTCTTTATTAATAATCGCATGTCTTATTAATTCTTTATTTTTCAGTCAAAGCATATATTCGTTGTTATCAACATGCAATATACAATATGTTTTATAACCATTTCTTTTCGTAACTGTTCGCTGTCTTTGCTGTTGCAGGAAACCTCCGTCAGAAATCATTTCTGATATCGGATTTCAGCCGCACATCCTGAAATTTTGGTACGTTTCCAGAAAATGCCTGCCGGGTAGATATTCGCAATCTACCTCGCCACACAGCTCTATACCAAATAACCGTTCTGCAGTTTCGATAAATTATTATTAATAATTTTCATTCGACGTATTTAATTATTTTTTTTGGTTCTGACATACCCCGTAGTGCGTCTCGCTATCAGCTTGGGGGTATATTCAATATTATAGAGACTGACAGGAGCAGAATCTGTGAGAAAACGGTCCTGCTCATCGATTTTGCGCAGTATAATATCACAGGCATCTCTGCCTTTAAGGGCTACGAAATGATCGATCGTAGTAAGAGAGATCTTCCGTATTCCCGAATAAAATATATTATCGCACCCAATCACCGATACATCCTTGGGTACATGAATCCTTGCTTCATGGAGAGCATCCAGCGCACCAATAGCCATCATATCATTCTGGCCTGCAATAGCTGTAAATTCCCTGCCTTCATCCAGAAGCTCCATAGTAAGCTCATAACCCATCGAATATTCCGAATCCATCCGTGGGATCTGCATATCGATAGCTTCATCCGCAGCCTTAATGATCACATGATCCTTCAGGCCTTCTTTCTCAAACTCTTTCACAAAACCATTTACACGTTTTGTTCTCTGCCATTGTCTCCTTGTCAGGGGCGGAGTGATAAACGCTACATCTCTGTGCCCCAGATCAAGCAGATGTCTTGCCATCATCCTTCCCACAACTGTATTATCCTGATTAATGGCATCTATAGTTGTAGTTTTCTCTTTATTACTGATGATAACCAGTGGGATTGTCTGCGCCAGTTCCTCTACCTGCTGCTGAAAATCCGGATTTGGATTACAGCAGTAGATAATGCCAAGCGGCTCTATTGTACCCATCATACGCAGATACTTCTCCTCCAGACGGGGATCTCTCTGTGTATTACAGATAAAGACACCATATCCCTGTTTGTTCGCCACTGCCTCAATTCCCTGCAGAAGCAATACATAATACGGGCTTGTAAGCGTAGGGCAAAAAACAACGATCAGCTTCTCTTTCCGGCTTTCTTTTCTGTTCTTTCGTCCGGGAAGATGATAGCCTAATTCTCTGGCTGCCTGCTCTACCTTCTCCACTGTTTCTCTGGAAAAAGAAACATTATATTTCTTATTCAGGACCATGGAAACAGTTGCCTGGGAGACTCCTGCCCTCTTTGCCACGTCAGAAGAAGTTGCTTTCTTTTTAGACAAAGTGATGCCTCCTTTTCCGATGATCTTTTGTCAGAACAGTAACCTTAAAGCTCCACACGCCCCTCAAGAGCACGTAAAAGAGTCACTTCGTCAATATATTCCAGATCTCCTCCTACCGGAACTCCGCTTGCGATCCTGCTGACTTTGATCCCGGTAGGTTTGATCAGCTTACTGATATACATTGCCGTTGTTTCCCCCTCCAGACTGGATTGGTAGCAATAATCACTTCCTTTACCTCATCCTTTGCCAGACGCTGCATGAGTTCTTTCAGTTTGATATCATCCGGCCCGATTCCAAGCATTGGAGAGATTGCACCATGAAGAACATGATAAACGCCATCAAACTTGCCTGTTTTTTCATAAGCTGCAAGATCTCTTGTATTCTCTACCACCATAATCACTGAATGATCTCGCTTATCATTGCTACAGATGGGACAGATCTCTCTGTCTGTCAGAGTACAGCAGCACTTGCAATACTGTACATTCTCTCTGGCACCGGTAATGGAAGAGGTAAGCTGCTCTACCTGATCCTTTGGCATATTCATGATGTGAAATGCCAGTCTCTGTGCTGATTTCGCACCGATTCCCGGAAGATGGGAAAGTTGCTCGATCAGCTTATTGATATGACTGCTGTAGTATTCCATCAGAATGGAAGACCTCCGCCAAGTCCGCCCAGACCACCTGTCAGTTTAGACATAACAGCTGTAGATTCTTCTTCCACTTTGCGAAGTGCTTCGTTTGTAGCTGCAACGATGAGATCTTCCAGCATTTCGATGTCATCCGGATCTACAACTTCCTCCTGAAGCTTTACTTTTGTCACCTCTCTCTTACCGGAGATAGTTACCTCTACAGCTCCGCCTCCTGCAGTAGCCGTAAATTCTTTCTCTTCCAGAGCTTTCTGGTTCTCTTCCATCTGGCGCTGCATTTTCTGCGCCTGTTTCATAAGATTATTCATATTTCCCGGCATACCCATTCCCGGGAATCCTCCACGTTTTGCCATTTGTGATGTCCTCCTTGCTATTTATTGCCTTATTATTTACTGCCTTTTCCTGTCCGGAGAATATTTAGTTACTGTTCACTCCGTTCACAGTAACGTAGCCAAAATTCATTCCAGATTTGCTGCGGCAATGGAATTTTGGCTTGTATGTCTCGGGATTTTGGCATATTCATGCCAAAACACCTCGCGGGATAGTGGTGTGTGAACAGTAA
>ENA-OQCF01000395-OQCF01000395.1-human-gut-metagenome-genome-assembly--contig:-NODE-395-length-17171-cov-3.496890_pt1 | contig 17171 bp, 13 predicted proteins | sample MGYA00242756_ERZ504573 | MGnify/ENA primary metagenome ERZ504573 (study PRJEB26092, sample SAMD00036240) | human gut metagenome | host: Homo sapiens | study: EMG produced TPA metagenomics assembly of... | reverse complement strand
CAAGCACCTGCCACTCCCTTTTTTTCTTCTTTCAAAAAGGATTTCTGTCACATCCTCTGCAAAGCCATCAGAGAGTTGTCCCTTCGTATCTATCCAACCGAGTACGGAATTCAGCCAAACAGGTGCTTTGCCATCCACAAAACTACCTATATAATCAATCCTTCCCGGTAGTAATAAAGCACCTTGACTATTATATAGCCCCATTGCAAGACTTTTGGCAATCCAGACCTTTGCCGATACATCATAATATACCCATTGATAAACACAAGGCAATATAGTACGCCCATATATATCCAAAGCCCCCCATTTATCCTGCTTGCAAGCAAGAACAAATCCATCTTCTGCTATTATAAGCTCCTCATATTCTGTAGGAATTACAGTTTGTCCTCCCACTACAAGGCCCATTTTACCATTATCTTCCCTTATTCTGAGAGAATCGGTTATAACTTCTGCTCCAGGATTATTAATTTTTTCATTGACCTTCTCTGCTACATTCAGCGATTTTATCAAGCAAATCATCAAAATCACCGTTCCCTTTCGCATTTTTCACTTCTTCTTGTTTCTGGCGATATACCTTATTGGATATAGGAACGCTTATCATTGCTTCTTCTAGAATATATTTACATGGAACAACGATTTCTCCCCTTAAATTAATAGCCCCGAACTTACCCTCTTGCTTGATTGTAGCCAAACATGTTATCTCTAAAATTATCAGCGTAATCAAATTGAGGTTCAATGACAAATTCTCCTTTTTTATTTATAAAGCCAAACTTGCCATTCTTCTTTACCGCAGACAGTCCTAAATTAAATCCATGAATATCATCTGCATTTTCAAACTGCGGTTTAATTATAAAACGGTTGTGTATGTCTATAAAACCTACTTTTCCTCCTAAAACTACTCCTGCCAACTTTTCTGTAAATCTCTTGGTCACCCCTTCATATTGTGGAGAAATCAACCAATTTATCTCATAATCCTGATTTACTAAAGCCGCATCCCATCCACCAAACATAGAATTACCCCTATATTTTGAATTTTCCCACCATCCTTTATTTTCGGTCTGCTCATATCCCCATTTCTTTGTTACAGCATTTTGGCGCGCTTCTGTGCATAAAAACTAAAAGGTATAGCACAGCATAATAAAAACAATATTACTTTTTTTACTTCATTCATATACATGTCTTTTTTTAACCTTATGCGGCTTCAAAGAAAAACAATTAACGTCATTTTACAAAATTCACAAAACCAAGAGAAAGTATCAAACAGCCTAACAAGCATACTATTCTATCTAAATTAACGACTATATAGCCTCATTTCCATATACCGCAAAGGGAAAATTAAGCACTAAAAACAAAAAAAAGCAGCAATCTCACGACTCCTGCTTTTCCACTGTGACTTAAAATCACTTTCTATAAACTTGTATTTTCAACGTCATCAATAGATTCACTACAACAAATAAAACCTATCCTGCAATTCTTTTCTGAACTTCTTGGAAACCTGAAGTTCCGTAATATTCTCAAACGGGGGGAAACATGACGCAGCGGTTCTCCTTAATCATCATCAGATAATTGATATTAATGATATACGACTGATGGATCTGGACGAAGCAGGAGTCATATCCCTTGATATGATCGGCCGTTAGTATTTTTCTTCAGCAGCAAAGGCAGCTGGTTGTTCAGCACCACTTCCCACAGTTTCCGGTCGGAGTTATAACGGAAAAAACCGATGTCAATGGAGCGCAGAATGCGCAAGTCATTGATGGGTGTGGATATCATAAAAGTATGCTCGCCGGCCGAATACACACGCGGAGGGATAACCAAAGATGCGGCTGCCGACTCTTCCGCCTTTTTCATGAAGCGGTCAATGATCCCTTCCAGCTCCTTCTTGTCTATAGGCTTCAGCAAGTAGTCGAAAGCTGCTCCACGAATAGCATAAATCATGTACTTATCATAAGCTGTATAGAACACAATCTGCATATTCCAAGTGATTGCCCCCCTTAGCTGTTCCAGCAGTTCCATGCCCTTCATGTCCGGCAATTCCACGTCCAGAAACAGCAAGTCCGGATGAACTTTTTCCAGCAGTTTCCGGCCATTCGCACCGTTACGTGCCATCCCGTCTATAGACAGCCTGTTATATTTCTTCAACTCCAGACAAAGATTGTCCGCAGAGAACTCATCATCATCAATTATTACGACCCTGTATAGTTTATCCATAGTAAACAATCCTGCTTTAGTTATTAACGGAACAAAAGTATTAAAACATGTTTTAACGCACAAACCCGACACTCCGGTTATGGAACTATAGCGACCGTTTCGGACACTATCCTAGCAAAAATAACAACTAAACCATCTTTTTCAAATTATAATCATAGCCTTGGGGCAGGAAGACAGCAAACTCGCAACCGGTTTCTCCGTCTTCCAGCTGCACATTGGTTATGGATATGTCGATATGCTTTTTATTGTTGGCGTTCAACAACTGTATGGTTTGAAGAATCACTTTTATACCGGTGCCTGTACCATGGTTGGCACTGTTTATCCGGTAACCTCCCCCATTGTCACGCACCTTGACGCAGATTCCCTCCCCGGTCTTCTTGATATCAATCCACAGTCTTTTCATCCCCTCTTTGTCCTTCAGGGCATGCTTGATGGCATTTTCTATCGGAATCTGTATCATCATGGAAGGAAGTATTTCTTGGTCAAGATGGATGGCAGCATCTATGGATGTGGACAGTATAAAGCTATCTCCCAATGCTTCACGTTCCAGGTTGATAAACGTATTGACAAAGTCCAGTTCCTCGGCCATGGTAACGCACAGCTGTTCGGTCAGTTCCAGGTTGCGCCGCATCAGCTTTACCAACCCACGCATATTTCCGGCCTGCTCATCGGTGTAGTTTCCCATCTCACGGTTCAGAATGTTAAAAATGAAATGGGGGGAAACCCGGTTACGGATATTCTCCATACGCAAAGTGGCAATCATATTCTGACTTTTCATTTGCAGCAGGAAACGCTGTCTCTTGTTGTACATGTAAACAAAAACAACGAGCCCCAAAATACAGATGCAGGCAAACATCCACAGGTAAAGCGTCTGATTCAGCGCCAGTACTTCATTCTCTTTTTGCTGGATAAAAATTTTCTGCTTCATCAGCGTGGTGTCCTGACTGTATTTCAGATCAATTTCAGCTGTACGCATTTTAATACGCTCATTACGTGTAGAATCATCAATACGCTGATTTTCCATTTGATAATAATAGGCTTGTTTGAAATCCCCCACCTCTTCAAAATAATGTTGCAGGTAACGGTTACGGATATGCTGCATATTCGGTTCCACATAATCAGGCTGTATAGCCTCAGACATACGTTTACGTGCTAAAGACAAATTATTCTGCTTCAAGGCAAGTTCAATCAATTGGGTATCCAAATAATAGAGAGCCGTCTGATTTCGATAGAACGAAAAAAATCACTGCAAAGGTTTAAATAAGTATGCGGCAGAATCAACCTGATTCATCAATAGAAAAGTTTCTCCCAAATTCATTTCAGTCAGATGTTCCTCAAAAATCATATCCGGATAAGAACGAGCTAACAATAATGATTTTCTGAAAAATTCCAAAGCATTAGGATAATCAGCACGAAAATAATAAGAATTACCACGATTATTTAAATAAATATGTTTCTCAAATGGAAGCATCTTATCATATTGCCGGGCAGCCAGTTCATAGTAATGATCACAAGACGTAAAATCACGAAGTTCCATATAAACCTGTGCCAATCCGTAATAAACAGGAAAACGTTTTTCTTCAGGAATCTTCAATGAATCACAGTAAGACAAAGCTTTACGATACCACATCGCGCCTTTATCATAATGACCGGTACGGACAAAAGCATCAGCCAAATTAATAGAAATATCATGAAGCATATCTCTGTTACTACCCTTCAAACGATAATCAAATGCTTTTTGAAAACATACCACTGAAGAATCTGTCAACCTTGACGAGCACATACATTATATAATCCGCAAAACGAAATGTTTCGACTTTTGAGAACGAAACGTTCTTTTTCCCAAAACGAAACGTTCTTTTTTTCGCACCCCTAAACACCCCCTACCCTGCCCTTTTCCGCTTAATTTCTCACTTCTAATTATTACTAAGAAATTTGGTAATCTCGCCAAAAATCGCTATATTTGTATAGTATAAATTGGTGTGTTGTGCACTCTCTCACACATACTAAAGCACTATCAAATTTCATTTTCTTAAAACATTTTCGACCGGCTTACGCCGGTATTTATAATAACACGAACGGTGTTCAGAAACCATCCGAACACCGTTCTTTCGTTTTAGTCGCTTCGCTCCACGCTTTGGCGCTTTGCGCTTACAACACTTCGCGAATCGCTTTATACGCTTCCACGCTTTCCGCCCGAACGAGTTTGCCGCGGAAGGCCAGACGCGAGCCGATATACGCATTCGTATTCGAAGCATCGTTATTCGCATTCGCATTCGACACACCGCCATTCGCGAACGCACTGCTGTACCCGCGATAGACCACACGGAAGGCTGCGGTACTTATCCAGTATTTATCGCAATAATACGTGCTGGACGAGCCGTTTGCGCTCCCAACAGGCACCATATCCATATACTTGCCATGCGCGACACCTACTATCCATTGGTCGCTGGTGGTCTTGCCTTTGACAAAACGGGTACTGCCGTCCGGCATCCAAATACGCCATTTACCTTGGTTGCCACTATCGTTGGGTAAATCAACACCGTCCATCATCTCGTACTTATGGCCGTAGATGTCCTCATAGCCCAGACAACTGATATTGTTTACCTGAGTCACGGTCGGAGAACCATACTCGTCCTGCCCACGATACCAAGCGTACTGGTGGATAGAACCGTCCACGATGGAATTCGTGATCTTGTCGTTTATTTTATACGCTTCGTCATAACCGATCGTATCCTGCATACCATAACCGGCTGTACCGCCCGTGATACGATTGCTCGTATGCTGACCGCCTCCGCACTGTTCCTGGCTGTCACGACGGCCATATCTTGCGTAAAACAAGTTCGCTATACGGGAGTGCATCAACGCGTCTATCTGTTGCATACCGCGCTGAACCGAGTAATAATGAAAGTCGATCCAGTTCATGCTGGCCGTCGTGGAATTACCCGTTATGCATGAACGCAATTTGCTACCTACCACGCTACTGCCTACTACCGCACAAAGATGTTCCTCGTTGGCCACCCAATCGGGCTCCATATCCTCGATCTTGTCGGAGTTGGAAAGTACGACCTTGTCGAACTCGGCCGTGTTCAAGATCGAGAAGTGCAAGGCCGTGGCGTCCTCCGGAACATCCGATATCAAGTACATGCCGGCCTCGAACTTCAAGCCGATCGTTGGAACCACGATGGTTTTGACTACGTGTCCGGAGCCGTCTACAAATAGACTGCCGACCAGACCCGTGCCGGGAACACTCGGAAAACGCACACGCTTGTAACCTTGCACATCCACCTTGCAGACCGAATAAGTCTTGTCCGTGCTATAGGAGTCTTTCAGCGTGGGCTTGCCACTCAGTAGTTTGCGTTCCGCCAAGTAGCCGTCCTTGCTCTCTTTTATATCATCCAGTGTCAAAACGGTTGCTTCGGGGATGGGAGGCATATCGTCGGGGCCATTGGAACTGTAACAGCTGTAATATTTCTCGTTCAGATAGTCATTGATACCTTTCGACCAGAAGAACGGCTCGTACATCATCCAGTCACCCTCGCTGCTGTCAAGTTTGGCTGCGCTTCCGTCGTAGTATTTATTGCTGGTGGTATCATCCAAAGGACAATAGGTCATCTCACCATCCAAATTGTTGATGTCGACCGCCTGGCCCGCCATCTCCACTTTACGGCTCGTGGGTTTCTTCGTCACCTTGGCAAGCACACGGTGGCGCTTCTTGAGGATCGCCACTACGTGGGCATTCATGACGTAAGCATTTCCATACTTATAGCCGGTCTCGTTGTCCGGGTTGGAGATATTGGCATCGTCCGGTACGCTCTCGTCCGACTCGATGATACTGTAGGCCGGTTGCACGATCTCCAGTTCAGGGTACCGCTCCCTGTATCTGTCCGCTTCTTCGTCCTCCATGTACTTTGTCAGGCGGAGCCTGCCACGCAATCCGGAATGACGGTTGTCTATCGCTCCGGTGGAGGTATAGGTACCATAATCGTAGTATTTCCCGAGCAGCCTGCCGTCACCCTCCATATCGATGTCAAGGACAAAACGCTCCAGTTTACCGCTACCGTTCAACTTGGCCTGATGAAGACGTTCCAGCATGGCAAACCCGTCAATGCCCGGACAACCCATGAACCGGTAGCCTCGCACGTTACCGATGCCATCCAGTACCAATCCGCTCTCTGCCAACCTGGGAAGATATTCCAGAAACAGTTCCTCTATCGTTTCCGGCAAGCATAACTGCACAACAGGCGCACCGGTGGCAAGTTTCACGCGGGTAAGCCCCGTGCCTCTCACGTCCAGCTTCTTCAACCGTCCCTGCCAGCTCAAGTCCAAGGTCGTCACGTTGCCGTTATCGCCATTCCGCGCCAGCAGGTTGTTGCGCATATTAAGCTCTTCCAGAAGAAGCATGCCGTTCGTCGAGGCCATGAATGAACCGTTACGATAACCGCTGGCTTTCTCCACGCTCATGTCAAGTTTAACCAATGAGGTAAGCAAGCCGAAATTGAATCCGATGGCAAACGCGTCCTCATGCCACACCAGCTCCTTGATTTTGGCCGCGCCGATAATCTTCAGCGGGTCGTTCTCACCGAAGGCACGGGCCAGCTGCAGGGAGTGGAGCACGTCCGCATCCACCACGCCGCTGTCGGCCTGCACGCCGTTGCTGGTGGAAAGCTGCACACGGTACGGGATGGTCAGCCGGTACTGCATCGGCTTCAGTTTGTATGCCTTGTCCAGCGATGCCGTACTCTGGTAGAACTGGGCGCCAGCGTAGAGACATAACCGTACTCCACCTGCTTCAGGTCATACCTGCGCTGGATGAAATAGTTACGGTGAGCTTTCAACGAACCCTTCAGACCGTAGATCTGCGGATACGTCTGTTTGGCACCGTCAGCCCCCACCGGCATCTCGTTCAGGAACGGATACACATACTTGAAGATGCCTGATTTGTTGTACAGCCGGCTGCACCACTTCTTCATCTGCTCGGTGTCGAAATGGTCAACGGCCTTCTGGATGCTGAAGGCACTCATGAAGCTGGTACCGCCGTTCACACCCCTGGTCATCACTTCCTCCAGCAGATTGCCCATATTGCCCAGTATCAGGTTCCACAGCCAGCTGTTGTGTCCCTGCATCACATAGGCACCGTCTCGCTTCGTCTGCCGGTTGTCGTCATACTTCCCGGTCAGGAACGACTTGTTGTCCGAACCCAGCTGGCAGTCACCGTCGTAATAGGTTATCCACCACATCACGCCGTCCCATGTCCGCACCAGCATATTTTTCGCCAGCTGGTCCACACCCAGGTTGAACTGTACATACAGGTAGTAGGCGGCCAGGTTGGGAAGGTTGAAATACTTCCCGGCTTCCGCCTTGAAGGTCGGGCTCGCCCATTTGGCCGTCGGGAACTTGTTGCCGTCATCCTCATAGTCCACCCCGTCAAAGGTGTGCGTCTCCTTGTTATAGGCCAGATTCTTGCCGGCAGGCGTTTCCTTCACGCATTTATAGAGGAAACTCATCATGCGGTCAAGCGCCTTGTACATCTTGTCGTACTTGTCACCGGTGCCAGGTGTTCCTTGATGTTCGGTTCTTCTTCGGCATCGCCTCCGCCATCGTTCCAGAACACGTCTTTCGGATGGTTGAACTCGAAACCGCCGTCAAAGTTGAAATCCATGAAGTCCGTATGGTCGGGCTCCGTGGACGGAAGCCAACGGAACAGGCACAGGTCGTTCGAGTTGTTCAACGTCTCGATGCAGATGGGCAGGTATTCCTTCGCCCGGTCGCCGTTCGCCTGCAGGTAGTTCAGCGTATCGCCGGTCCCCCACTGCTCGTTGCCGATGGTCTTGTCCTGGCCGAATATCGGGTAGCTGTCGCTCTTCTCGTTGTTCATGTTGTACTGGCCGTAGTAGGTCAGATCCTCATCCACGCTCTTTGCCACAAACAGGTCACAGGGCAAGCCGTCAATGGCCGAGCGTATGTCTTCCTTGCACGTATCCGCATGGTCGGCGGCATACTGCTGGGCAGGGGTCAGGATGCCCATTTCCTTCATGCCGTCATGGATGAACTTCGCGCCACCGGTGTTGGTGGTCATGGAGGAGTCCGAAAAGTCACACTTCGCACAGGCGAGTTTCGCCCCCACCGAGTTGTCCCGCAGTCGGAACAGGTTCTTCTTACCCTCCGTAGCTGTCGGGTTGCTCTGCTGCCCGTTACCGTCTATCTCGCCGTAGCTCATCCGTGCCGTGTAACCGCTGGCTGTCTTCTGGAAGTAGAAGCGCAGGTTCTTGCGGGCATAGTTCACCGAACTGGTACCCTGGATACGCAGATAAATGTCACGGGCTATCCAGTCCAGCGCCCGGTTCTCACCGTTGTAGAATCTAACTTCCCGGCACAGCTTGTTGGCCTTCTTGTTGTTCAGCTGGGCCAACGCGTCCATCACGTTCAGCGTGTCGCTCTCGCTTGGCACCTCACTGCCCACGCTGCCCGTGCTATCAGTACCAGGATCGAGTTCCGCCGCTTCTTCATCAGTCCCATCAGCTTCTCCATGCTCACCGTGTCCCCCTCGTTCAGCACGCGGTTGTCCTCATCCAGCGAGCGCACGCCCGGTTCCCCGTCGGCATCCTCCAGATGGTTGCGGTCCACGATGTAGTTGTTAAGCACCTCGTCCGAGGTCAGCGCCTTGTTATAGACGCGCACGCTCTTCACGTTCAGGTCAGCCCCCTCCGATTTAAACTCCAGCTGGCTCCGGATGTCGAAGTTCACCTTGTCCAGCCACTTCGAGGCGGCCGACTCCTCCCCGTTCACATAGAAGCCGATCAGCGTCCGCTGCTCGTTGGTCTCCACGTCCGGGTAGAACACGTAAGTGATACGGATATTCTTACCGGGTTCAAACTTCGTACCCACCGAGTCCTCATAGCGCAGGACCTGACCGGCATCCATCGCCTCCGTCACCACGCCGGTAAGGAACTTCGCCTCCTCCGGGGTCACCACCAGCCGTAACGGTTGCCGTTTTGCAGGGTGCCCAGACAGGTGATCAGCTCCGCGTCGGTGTCAGTCACGTTGGCCGTGCTGTATTCTATCTCCAACGTCATGCCCACGTCGCGGATGGCAAAACCCTCGGGCTTGTCCGCCTCATTGAACGGGCGATAACCGCCGTCTGCCGTCAGTGTCATGCCCGCACCGCCGGCCAGCAGCAGGCGGTCCTTGTGCCAGCCGCTTCCTGCGCCGTATTCGTTCACGCTCCACAGCACATCACGGAATTCCATCCGTTTGTCCCCGCTCACCCAGCTTTCCGGGTTGTTTTCCGTGTTGCTTCGCCCGAAGGCATCGAACGTGCACACGGCATCCGGTGCCAGCGTGGCTTCAATGTCGGGGTGCGATGTGGTGTTCACCTGCACCTCAAGCACGGCATCACCGCACGACACACGGTAATCCAGCGGTTCCACGTTCACGTTCGTACGCCCGTAGCTGCCGGTCTCACCGCGCTGCAGCAGGTCTTCCTTCACCACACTGCCCCGCTGGTCACTTTCACACGGGCCGTGTACGCATCCCTGTCATAGCCGGCATACGTGAAGTTCCACGCCGTGAACTGCTCTGCCTCCAGTACGGGGTGCTTCCAGTCACGCTGGAACCCTGCCGCCCGGTGGTTGAACATCATGCCGGCATAGGCCGTCACACCTTCCCCGGCTTTCAGCAGGGTCAGGTAGTGTATCTCGCTCACCACGCCGGAGTTCTCGTGCAGCGCATAGGCTTCCACCACGTTCATGCCCTCCCGCATTTCACTCAGCGCAACGGTGACGTTCTTCTGCTGGACACCGGAACCGGCTGACAGGCCAAGCGTATAGGGCTGCCCGCCGTTGATACGGTAGTAGATGTTCTTCTCGCCACTCGTTCCCTTAGCTGTAAATGGGATGTTCACGTCGTTCCGGTATCCCCCGCCAGCCAGTCCGTTCCCAACCGAATAAGTGTACTTAGTTCCATAGCCACCATCGTCACCCTGGCGGTAGCGGTTTTCATCAGCGTACCGCATCATAACCGGCCTGCGCCTCCACCTGCACGGTGTAGGTCGTGGCATCCTTCAGGTAAGGCGACGCGTCAAAAGTATAGCTCTGACCGGCCGTAACGCCGACAAACTCCGCATCCTGGAATTCAGAAAGGACCGTGGAGCCACGTTTTACGACCACCTTGGCCTTCAGGTCGCTGTAGCCACTCACCTCGCCGCCACCGGCCGTGCCCACGCCAACGGCATATCTCACCACGAAACCGGTACCCAACGACAAATACTGGGAAGCGGGCAGGGAGGAACCCGAGGCGTCGGTCAGGTCTATATTCACCACCACCTTGTCATCGTCCGTGTACTTGGAAAAGCGTACCTCCCTGTCGCTTTCCCCGCCCTCGCCATCCTTCTGCGTGACCGTCATCACGTACTGCGTGCCGTCCTCGCTGTCCGTCACGTCGATATTCGTCACGGTGCCCACCAGCGAGGCGAACACCGCGCCGCTCGTGGGGGCTTTCGTCTCACCGGCGGCCAGTTCCTCCGTAGGGGTGGCCTTGTCATCGATACTTTTGATATAGTTCTCCACCAACCGGCCGCTCACCGGAAGATTGCCCGTGGACTCGTCACCGGACCAATTGGTCTTCTGCATGTCCAGACCATCTTCGTCATATACTTTCTTTGCCATATCGTCATTCTTTAAAAGTTATTTCATCCGTTTCCATCCATCCGTTCGGCTCCAAGGTTTGTCACCGCGCCAAAAACCCGCACCGAAACAACTCCTTATCGCCTGCCAAACCAACCTGCTCCTATATAGACCGCCGCCACCACCCGTTCACCTATGCAGATGGCCGTCACTTCTTTGTTTCCAACACTTATCATACCTATTCCTCCTCGTAAATCAGGTAAATGGTCTTGCCGTCCTTTTCCGGAAGGCTTTCAAACTCTTCCTCGGTCATCTCCTTATGTTTGTAACCTTGGGCTATCGCGTCCTCGGCCTTCTTCGCGGCCGCCTCCGCCTTTGCCGCCGATTCACCCGCCGCCTGAATGGCCTTCTCTGTCTCCCGGGTGGCCGCTTCCATTTCCGGGGCCAGTTCCTCTACCCTTTCAGCGGCCTTGATCGCCCGCCGCCGCGTCATCGGCTGGCTTGCTCAATAAGGTGATCGGGACGTTCACCAGCTTGTCACCTTTCTGTCCCGGCAGGATTTGACCCCGCTCAACGAACCCACGGTTTCCAAAGACTCTACACTCTTCGATTCCGCCTTGACCGCCTCCAGGACCTGGGCGATATCCGATTCTGTCAGTGCCATATCAAACCCCTCCCTCTATAAGTTCATAAACTTGGCCGTAACCGCCGGCCGTCAGGCTCTCGCCACATACCTCCTTGATAAGCGTACCCTCCTCGGTGGTGATCTCCAGGATTCCACCGCCCTGGATGATACGCTGGCACAGGACGTAAGCCTTAAACTTCTCATCACGGCCTACCGGTTTGTCTTTTCCGTAATTGAACAGGGCCTCTGCGACGGCAGTGGCGATGTTGTCGCCATCGAGCTCGTTCCCCTTGAACCCCTTGAATCTCCTGTTTAAGTCAACTTTCATATTCCTTGGTTTTAAATGTTTATTCCCCTGTATAGCCGACAATGATGCCGCCCCTCACGATAAGGCGGATCTTGTCAAGGTCGGGATTTTCCGGCATGCCGTTACCCCAGTTCACTCCCTCGTTATACACGTATGTACCGTCGGAATTACGGCTCTTGATGTACCGAAAACCTTTCGAGGCGCAAACATCACTTATCAATCCGTTACCGGTGTCCCTTACATCTACCGGACCCACAAAGAACCCGGCATAGGTCATACCGCTGGCCGGGTAGGTTAAGGAGCCTATCGATGCGTATATAGCGGCCCCACCGGATGTCGCCCCGACTGATTTTACGCCAAACCGACCACTGGTAGCGCCATTGAAGGCCACGTCCACGACCCCCTCCGTCGAGGAACTCGAGACTCCCAGTTTCAAACTCCGGGAATCGTTTCCGAAATAATCGCGGCTCTTCCAATACAGACGGCCGGAATCGATGGTAAAGCCGCCGATCTTACCGCCGCTCGCCTTGACAGTACCGCTGATGTTCGCGTTCCGGGTCTCGATACTCCCGTCCGTGAGGACCTTGAAATAGCCGTTAGCCGTAACAAGCCCCTCCAGTTTGATTTGGTCGGCTTTAATGGTGACACCGGAAACAAGATTGCCGAACTCGTCACGCTTGACATAGACATTCAGTTCCGCCTTCTTTACAAGCCCGTTGCTTGTAACGCCCTCAGCGAACAGCTTGGAGAAATTGGCGGTAGTCACCAACCCGGATTTATTCCGCAATTCCCCGTTCTCATCGAAATGGACAGAAATCAGCCTGTTATATTTGGCCGTCGTGATAATGGAGGATGCCTCCAGCACATTGCCGTCCTTATCGAAATTCGCCGCCGCGATTCGGATCATCTTCTCCGACTGGTCAAAGAACGTGGCATACTTGTATGCCAGGGCATCCGTCCGGTCGGTCGAGAACACCAACAAGGACACTTGGATAATACCCGTGAACGACAGCTTGAAGTCGCCGGTCCCGTTCCACAGCCCGGAATGGTTGAATACCTTTTCCCCACCGACCGGCAAATCACCGTCGTAAGCGAACATGTTGAAATTCTCGTATCCGTTCTTGTTGGAATTGACAAACTCGATACGCAGGTGCCCGGCCTCGATCACCTTGTAATGGAAGGACAGGTAGACATAGCCCGGAATGCGAAGCCCGTCCCCGTTCAACTCCTTGAAATCGGGAATCGTGCGGAAATCCCCGTTCTTCTGCATGATATAACTGTTCGTTATCCTGACGTAAGGAACCTTGCCGGTCTTTACGACCTCCACGTTGCCGTTCTCGCTCGATGACAACAGTTTGTTACCGGCAAGAATCCACTTGCCGCCGAAAGTCAGGAACGCGGCCTTGTACCCGCTTATCCATTTACTCATCCCCTCGGTAAACGTGGTGTTATCGAAAAAGCTCTGCTCCTCCCTCACCTCGTCGCGCAGACCCTCCACGGCTGATTGTATCTTACCCTCCGTAATTTCAAATTTCGTCAGGATATCCTCGCCGGTCATGAGGACGAACGTACCTTTCAAATATACGTTGTCGCCATAGAGACCGTTCCCGTGCGGTTGGTTATTCGCCGGAAAAGCGCTGTCCTTGATACCGTCAAGATTACCCACCCGGCAACGCAAACAGCCGTTGAAGTTTTTCGCATTCACGCCGTCCAGTATGTCAACACGTGGCTGGCCGTCCTCGGTAGCCGATATGCTGATCAGGTTCTGCCGGAGCGGGTTTTCCGTGTTACCCATCAACACGCACTCATCACCCGCCTTCGGTTCCGTCCCGCCAAACTCCCTCTGGGGTACCGTTATCCCTTCCGTGTCGCCTTCCGACACTTCCACCCAGTAACCCCGAATCTCCGCCCCCGTAAAAACGGCACAGCGCATCAGGTCGTGCGCCACGAACGTGTTCTCCTGCTCAAAGATGATACGGTAATTGTTGCCCTCCTTGGTCACGGTCTTGATCTTACCGTTGGCGGCGGAAACAACCAGCTGCCCTCCCACGCTGCGAACCTTTTCGATCAACAGTTCCATGGCTACCAGCGTCTGACGGATGGTCGCCTTGTCTATCGTGAGATTACTTAGCCCCGTTATTTTATCTATCCATAGCTGCCAGCCCTCGCCAAACATGCCGTCCACGAAACGGGTACTGCGGAGCAATTCCCGGATAACAGCCGTCAGAAACTCGGCGTTCCCGTCGCCGTCAACATTGCCTCCGGATTCACCGGCTTTGTAATCCCCAAAATAAGCCCCTTTCAGAAAACCGATCACCTCGGCAGCGGTATCCCGATGGCGTTTACTCAGGAATTCCCTTTGGCTTCTTTTTGCCGAGAAAAGGTTGTTGTCGGTCGGCAGCGTATTATCGAAGCTCCGGATAATATCGGGAAGCCCGGAACTTTCGGCCTTGGCTTTCGTATAGCTTTTTAGTTCCCCTATGCTGTCGTTTACCCTGTCGAATTTCGATACCTGCAGGGCGTCGCTGATCTCCAGGTCCATCTCCCCGGGAAGGTTCACCTTACGCGTGATCTTCGTAATGCGGCTCCTGCGGTAACCGTCTTTCGGGAAATACTCCGAGCTCTCCAATTTTATGCGCCGGCCGACAAACAGATCGGCCTCCTGCCGCTCGATCCACACATGGTCGGTCGGAGCCTTGTAAGCAGCGATATCCAGCCAGTGGTCCTTATTATATTCGTCCACCGCAGTCGCAAATTCCTCCTCTGCCAACCGGTAATATTCGTCCGGCATCCGGATGTTCCAAAGGACATAGGTATCCCCGGCCTTCGGAACGAGCTTGCCGCCCGGAAGCTGCGTGTCATCGCCGTAAGGCCAGATCGTGATGATCTCGAACTCACGGGTGGCGCTATCGAAATTCACCTCGAAATAATGATCGTCCCCCTCTCCCAGCCCGGAAAGGTCACCGCTCTGGAAGGAGACGCGTTTCGTCTCACCGGCCAGTTCATAATCGTTAGGATCGAAATCCATCCCGCCGTCCTTGAAGTAATAGACGGTAAAGGTCTTACCCTCCTCATTCGTCACCTCCTCGCTCCGGACACTGCTTACCGTTCCCACCCGCCGGGGATAGATACCGCTGAAGGCGGCCTGCTCGTAGTGGTCATAGATACCGTACTCGTCCACGCCCACCTCCACGTACTTCTTTTTTCCGGGGAGCATCAGACGGGGGCTGCCGTACTTCTCGGCGTCGATGTTCCGGCTGCTGCCGATCGGAAAAGGCGTGTGTAGAACTTCGCCGTATTGCTCGTATCCCGCTCCAGGAGGTCAGCCCCTTGCCGTATCCCAACGTGATCTCCTCGCCGTGTTCGCAACGGCACACGTTCACCGTCTGCCCCTCGACCCACCATTCGGCCTTGCTCCCACCTTGCCGGCGATCTCCTTCAAAGCCTGGTCGCAGTACATGCCCTCATAGTCGATCACGATAAGGTCGGTACCGTCCACCTGCCCCACCTTCCAGTCGGTAATGTTACCCATGCCGTCGTTGATGGCCTTCACTACCATCGCCACATGGTCACGGGGCGTGGCCGTCAATGTAAACAGGGGATTGGTGTCGCCGTCCGTTGTCTCCAGCACGAGAAAACGCCTGATCAGGCTCTCGATACCGTACAGCTTCAGGTTATACTCCCACTCGCTCCCGCTTTTCTCTTTCGGGGTGTACCGCTCCGTCAGCCAGTACCGCTCGCCCATGTAGTCCGTGAAGTCGCCTACATCAAGGGGGATATGGGCATAATGCGTGAAGGAGAGCGCCAGCACGTTGTCGCCCTGCACCTCCTTGCTCTGCGTCGAACTGTCACTTGCAGCCACGTCCGCACGCTTGGCCCCGGATTTATCGTATATCGTTAGAAGCATATTCGAATCGTCTTTGAATGGTTATATAATCGGTATCGGCTCGCGGAACTTCACCTTGAATTTCCCGGCGTGGACCCCTTCCTTCCACAAATAGGTCAGCGGGGTGAACTTCGGACTGTCCGTGTATTTCACGTGCAGGGTCAGATCAAGCTGGGGAAACGCGATGTCGAGCCACCCGTCCTTCCCTTTCTTCAGAAAATTGATGAACGCGAAGTATTTCCGCAGCCATCCCTCCTTTGTCTTGTTATACAGGGCAAAGTGCAGCGTCACGTCACGCGCCTCGTTCCTCGGGGTAAGGACTGCGCTGTATTTCTCCCCGTCCTCCTCCCGTATGTCCACGGCCGTCTCCTTCTTCGTCTTGCTCGGGGTCAGGATCGCCGAGAGGTTATCCATGCCACCGCGCCGGTCCTCCACCAGGAACACGCCGTACTCCGTCCAGATGTCCGTGCCGTTCACCAGCACCAGCCCGCCCAATATATCTGCCATGTCATTTCACTTTTAGTCCGTCACGTATCATTTTCCTTATCTCATCCTTTATCTCGCCCAGGTGGCCGGCGCTCACACCGGTGTTCTCGGCTATCCGGGCCAGGTGGCCCTCGGCCGTGTCCATCTTCTCCGACACGCTCTCCAGCCGGTCGTCCATGCTCGACCAATGTTGCAAACCGCCGGTAAACATCCCCTCCAGCTTCGTGCCCTGGTCATACGTCATGGCCGTGTAGCCGCCCGCTTTCGCGCTTTGACTGGTGCCGCCGGCTTCGGTCTTGTCGTAGCCCGTGGCCGCCGCCAGGTTGTCACGCAGGGCAAGGGCTTCATCCATATACTGCATGTACTCTTCCATCAGCGCGTTCCGTTCCGCCTCGGTCAGTTCGTTGTCCTCCATGGCCTTGCCGAACTTCTCCCACCAGCCTTTCAATTTCTCGCTATACAGCTCGCCTATCTTGTTACTCAGCATGGCTTTCATAAAGTACTCGGATATATCCTCCGCCGCATCCTTGGCACCGTACTTCATGTTCATCAGGTTGTCGATGAAGCTGCTGTACATACCATCGAATGAAATGCCCGTCAGCCCTTCATACAGCCGGTCGGTCAGTTCCTCCAGCTTGCCGGCCTGGTCTATGTAGTCATCCAGCTTCTCGGTCAGTCGCCCGCCATAGCCGCCCTTACCGGTATTCTGTATCTGCGTCCACATGTCCACGTTGCTGCGCAGCGCCTTCATCTCCTCCGGGCTCAGGCTCCACAGGTTCCCGTCCCACTGGCGGCCAATCTGTCCGCTCAGTTTGTCTATCTGTGCTTGGTTGAAACCACCCCAGTAGTAGTTCCACGAGTGGTGGCTTTTGCTGTAGCGTGCCTGTTCCTGCGTATCTGCAGATAGTTTGCATTCGTCTCTTTCTGGTATTTTGTAAGCATCCCGGTAAGCTTCCACCGATTTCAGTCCCTTGCTTGCCTTGATGGTATCGGTCAGGTCCTCAATGGACGTCTGCAGTTTCTCGTTCCGGT
>ENA-OQCF01000394-OQCF01000394.1-human-gut-metagenome-genome-assembly--contig:-NODE-394-length-17254-cov-2.072634_pt1 | contig 17254 bp, 15 predicted proteins | sample MGYA00242756_ERZ504573 | MGnify/ENA primary metagenome ERZ504573 (study PRJEB26092, sample SAMD00036240) | human gut metagenome | host: Homo sapiens | study: EMG produced TPA metagenomics assembly of... | reverse complement strand
CCAGACTCACATGTTGGACCGTGCCTTGGATGGCCTCCGCATGAGTCCCGTGCCCGCCGATGTACGCAAGCTGTTCTATAAGGTGAAGAAAGCGCAAGGTACGGACATCACGCGTACTTTTTTGCGGTCTGAACGATACTCGCAATATCATTCCTTCCATTGGTTATGCACACGATGCCGGAATGATTTCCCAATGTTCGCTCTGCATCACCCATTCACCTATCCATACCGTAGAATACTACACGAACATGGCTTTGAAGCTTATCAAGGCTGGTGCCGATGAAATTTGCATCAAGGATATGGCAGGCATCGGACGTCCGGTTTCCCTGGGTAAGATTGTGGCCAATATCAAGGCGGCACATCCCGATATTCCTATCCAGTACCATAGTCATGCGGGGCCCGGCTTCAATATGGCAAGCATTCTTGAAGTGTGCGAGGCAGGTTGCGACTATATTGATGTAGGTATGGAACCGCTTTCATGGGGTACAGGACATGCAGACCTGCTCAGCGTGCAGGCTATGCTGAAAGATGCAGGCTTCCAGGTGCCCGAAATCAACATGGAGGCATATATGAAGGTACGTGCCTCATCCAGGAATTTATGGATGATTTCCTTGGCTTGTACATCAGCCCGCGTAACCGTTTGATGAACTCCCTGCTGATTGGTCCTGGACTTCCGGGCGGCATGATGGGCAGTTTGATGGCAGACCTGGAGTCCAATTTGGAATCCATTAACAAATATAAGGCAAAAACGCAACCTGCCTTCATGAAGCAGGATGAATTGCTCATCAAGTTGTTCAACGAAGTGGCATACGTCTGGCCGCGTGTAGGTTATCCGCCATTGGTGACTCCGTTTAGCCAGTATGTCAAGAATCTCTCCATGATGAACGTCATTGCTATGGAGAAGGGCAAGGAACGTTGGGGCATGATTGCCGATGATATTTGGGATATGCTGCTGGGCAAAGCCGGTAAGTTGCCGGGTGAATTGGCTCCTGAGCTTATTGAGAAAGCAGAGCGCGAAGGACGTAAATTCTTCACCGGCAATCCGCAAGACAACTATCCCGATGCTTTGGACAAGTACCGCAAGCTGATGAAGGAAAACAAATGGGAATTGGGCGAGGACGACGAAGAGCTTTTCGAATACGCCATGCACCCGGCTCAATACGAGGCTTACAAGAGTGGCAAGGCCAAGCAGGACTTCCTGGAGGATGTGGAGAAACGCCGTGCTGAACGTGACAAATCTCCGCTGGACGATGCCAAACCCAAGACGCTCACCGTGCAGGTGGACGGTCAGGCCTACCGCGTAACGGTGGCTTATGGTGACATTGACCTGCCCGCTTCGGCTACCGAGAAGGTGACTGCTCCTCCCGTAGGCGAAGGTCAGGATATTCCGGCTCCGCTCGAAGGCAAGTTCTTCTTGACGAAGAATGCACAAGAAACCCCGTTGAAAGTGGGTGACAAGGTGAAGAGTGGCGATCTTCTCTGCTATATCGAAGCTATGAAGACATACAATGCCATCCGTGCAGACTTTGATGGAACGGTTGTTGCCATCTGTGTCAATCCGGGTGACTCTGTTTCTGAAGATGATGTATTAATGAAGATAGGATAATGGAAGATATATTTGCAAAACTCTATGATATGACGGCCTTCAGCAATATCATTGCTGATCCGTCGTTCCTCGTGATGTATGCCATCGCTTTTATCCTGCTTTATTTGGGCATCAAGAAGCACTATGAACCATTGTTGCTGGTACCCATCGCTTTCGGTGTACTCATCGCCAACTTTCCTGGCGGCGAGATGGGTGTGATTCAGGCGGATGAAAACGGAATGGTCATGGTAGGCGGGGTGATGAAGAATATCTGGGAGATGCCGTTGCACGAAATAGCGCACGACCTTGGACTGATGAACTTCATCTATTATATGCTGATTAAGACCGGATTCCTGCCACCTGTCATCTTTATGGGGGTGGGTGCGCTGACGGACTTCGGTCCGATGCTCCGTAACTTGCGTCTCTCCATATTCGGTGCGGCTGCGCAGTTAGGTATTTTCACCGTACTGCTTTGTGCTGTGATGATAGGGTTCACTCCGCAGGAAGCGGGTGCGTTGGGCATTATCGGTGGTGCCGATGGCCCTACGGCTATCTTTACTACCATCAAGCTGGCTCCCCATCTGTTGGGACCGATTGCCATTGCTGCTTATTCTTATATGGCGCTGGTACCGGTCATCATTCCGATGGTGGTGAAGTTGTTCTGTACCAAGAAGGAATTGATGATTAACATGAAGGAGCAGGAGAAGCTGTATCCTTCGAAAATCGAGATTAAGAATCTGCGTGTATTGAAGATTATCTTCCCGATTGCAGTGACTACGATTGTTGCTTTATTTGTGCCTACGGCAGTACCTTTGATTGGTATGTTGATGTTCGGTAATTTGATTAAGGAAATCGGTTCTGATACAAGCCGCTTGTTCGACGCTGCTGCTAATAGTATCATGAATGCAGCTACCATCTTTTTAGGATTGAGCGTTGGCGCCACGATGACTAGTGAGGCATTCCTGAATTGGACAACCATCGGTATTGTGATTGGCGGTTTCCTGGCATTTGCATTGTCCATTACGGGAGGTATTTTCTTTGTGAAGCTGTTCAACCTATTCAGCAAGAAGAAGATCAATCCACTGATTGGTGCTACCGGCCTGAGTGCCGTGCCCATGGCAAGCCGCGTCTGCAATGAGATTGCAACGAAATATGACCCGAAAAACCATGTGCTGAATTACTGTATGTCCAGTAATATCTCCGGTGTAATCGGGTCGGCTGTTGCGGCTGGTGTATTGATTTCATTCTTGGGATAAACCTGGTCAGTAGGGGAAAGATAAAGAAACTCCGGCATGGCTTTACAAAGCCATGCCGGAGTTTCTTTATCTTTTTCGTTGAGGGGCATTTCATTCGCTGACCACTTTCCAATATTCAGCTACCGCCATCTTTTCCGCGAGATACGCATCAATCAGGTTGGTGTGTGCTTGTGTCCATGAGAGTTGTGCGGACAGTACATCTACCATGCTGGCTTTTCCTTCATTATAAGAGAAGGTGACAAGGTCTAGATTCTCTTCGGCAAGTGTCATATTCTCCCGGGCCGTCTTGACTTGCTGTTCAGTTTCCGTTAGCTTTGTGGTGGCTGCGGAGAGCTCTTCCAGAATATTGTCCGTTACATAGCTTTGTTGCAGCTTCTGTATGCCGATATAGGCTTTCTGTTGGCGGTTTGTCTTGAAGCGGGCTCCCCAACGGAAGATGGGGATGCTGACGTTGACCCCTGCGACGGGAGTATGAGGTACATTCTGCCCCATATAGGCGATTCCCGTATCCCAACCGGTAGCGAGAAACATGCTGGCTTGTGGATTGTAGCGGCTGAGGGCGGCATGCCGTTGCGCTTCACTGCGGGCGATGTTCACGGAGGTACTGGCATATTCTGCCGGCGGGGCAGCACATCATCCAGGCCCAAAGGGATGATGGGGGCAGTCGGTATATCTATTTCGGCTATGCTGTCTATGGGAGCGTCCGGTTCCGAGCCCATAAGGATATTCAGTTTTTGCAGGGCAAGGGTATGGTTTTGGCGTGCCTTGATGTACTGTAATTCGGCCTCCTTACGCCGGGTGGAAATCATCAGCAAGTCTGTGCGGCTGATGGCGCCGTCATCGAAGCGGTCTTGGATGATGTCGTACTGCTGTTGTACAATATCCTGAAAGGTAGCCGCGGCTTTCAGACCGGCACGGGCGGCAGAGGCATTCCAATAGACGGCGTCACTTTGATAGTGTATCTGGTCGAGGGTCAGTTCTGTGGTTAGTTGCTCCAGTGCCTCTTCGGTTTGCGCCACTTTCTTTTGGGCTATTAGGGACCTCCGGTATAAAGCGGCTGCGTCAAGGTGGCAAGTGCCTGATAGGTATAAGGGCGGTAGTCTCCTTTCGGACTGTTCCATTGGTCCAGATGATTGAGATTGGCGGTACCCTCGGCGATGATGTCAATCTGGGGCAGGAAACCGGTGGAGGCAATCTTGCGTGCCTCGGTACTGGCGAATGTTTTCAGATGCTGTTGTTTCAGAATCTGGCTGTATGCTTCTACCTTGTCGCGGTATTCTTCGCGGCTCAGATATGCTTGTTGTGCCCCGGCATTCAGTCCGGAGCACAGTAATGATAGAATAAGTATCTTTGTTTTCATCATTCAATTGGTAAACTGTAAATTGTTGAATGTTCTCTCACTTGATTTTATGAATGGCGCAATAAGCCACCGGCAGCACGAATAATGTCAATGCCGAGGCTACCAGCAAACCACCCATAATGGTTGCCGCCATGCCGCCGAACATGGCGTCGAACAATAACGGCAACATTCCCAGGATAGTGGTACCCGATGCCATAGCCACCGGGACAATACGGGTGGTCGTTGCACTGATAACGGCTTCACGCGGTGCTTTCCCGGCAGCGGTTTCCGTATCAATCTGGTCCACCAGCACGATGGCATTCTTGATATTCATTCCAATCAGCCCCAGCAAGCCGAGGATGGAGAAAAAGTCGAATGATTTTCCCAATACCACCAGTCCCAGTACAATACCTATAAAGATAAGCGGCAGCATCAGCAGGATAACAATCGGTTTCCGGTAGCTGCGGAACAGAAACAGCAAGGTGACGAACATAAGGAAGAATGTCAGCGGCAGGTTAGCTGCCAGTGCGGCATTGCTTTCTGCCTGGCTTTCCTGCTCTCCGAAGTATTTCATGGTGTAACCTTCGGGCACTTCAATCTCCTTCTGCACTTGCTTCCATATACGGTTGAAGGCGGCAATGGCATTCACACCGCGGCGTGGGTCGGCCTGCGCCATCATCACCATCTGCCGGTTGTAGTCTTTCACATTGGAGAACTTGTACTGGAAGTCGAACCGGCTGACGACTTGTTCCAGAGTGGTTGTTTCGCGTGCAGTGCCGAATACGGGGAGTGTACGCAAGTCGTTAATACGGAAAGAGTCGATGGTTTTATCCTTCAACAGAATGGGGAGTACTTGGTCTCCTTCCCTGTATTCTCCAAGTGTCATGCCGTTCGTACCGATCTGGATACTCTGTGCCATGCTTTGACGGGAGATACCCAACGGTTGTGCACGTTCCTGACTGTAAATGGGATGCCATACCGGTATCTTATTGCCCCAGGAGTTGCGCACGTTGATAAGTTCGTCGTTACGGTGCATGATGTCCAGAATCTTGTTGGTCAGCATGACCAGCGTATCCGTGTTATTGCCGATGAACCCGATTTCAATGGCGGCATCTACGGCAGGGGAGAGCTTGAACAACATGGTACGGGTGATGGCATTGGGATAGTTGGCCTTCATGTAGGCATCAAGGTTCTTTTCCTGTTCCTTGGTATATTTGCTGTCCGTTACTTCCACCAGGATATTGGCGAAGTTAGGTTTGGGGCCGACGGAAGTGGAGGCAGATAGTAACGCAACGGTGTGCTGCCGAATGTGACGGATACCCGTTTCACTTCCGGCTGCTGCATCAGATGGGCTTCCACCTTTTTCATTTCGGTTTCTACTTCGCGGATGCTGTACCCGTCCGGATAGAATACATCTGCCGAAAGTAGGGTTTGTCCAGAGAAGGGAAGAAGTTCTGGGGCATCAGTCCCATGACGAAAAGGGAGAGGATGAACAGTGCTGTAATGCTGCCAAGGGTCAACGCCTTCTTGCGTATCAGTGTGCCGAGGATGGAGGCGAATTTATGGTAGAAAGGCTTGTCGTATGGGTCTTTACCACCATCTTTTGCCTTTGCTTTCAGTATGAAGTTGCCGAATGTAGTGGTTTGTGTCAACGCCAGCACCCAACTTAATCCCAGGGAAATGGCCAGCACTACGAATAGCGGTTTCACGATTTCGGCTACGGAAGAGGGAGCCAGATACAGTGGCAGGAACGAACAGATGGCAATGAACGTTGCTCCCAGTAATCCCCATTGGGGACTGGTGGCACCGTCTATCAGCGCTTTCCGGCGGTCGATGCCGCGGGCAATGGCAATCTGGGCATTATCTGTCACCACGATGGCATTGTCCACCAGCATTCCCATGGCTATGATAAATCCGGCGAGGGAGGTCCGGTTCAGACCTACGCCAAGAAACGACATAATGAGCAGTGTGCCTCCGATAGAGAATATAAGGGAAGAGCCAATCAGTACTCCTGCACGCATGCCCATCACCAGCATGATGATTACAATCACAATCAGGATGGATTCTATCAGATTGATGATGAACCCGTTGTTGGCTTCTTGGGCAATCACGTTTTCGGGATACAGACTTTCCAGTTCCAGCCCCACGGGGATGAGGGGCATGAGTTCGGCAAGCCTCCGGTCTACCAGTTCACCGGTTTTTACCACATCCTTTGTAGGGTCTGTGGAGATGCCGATACCGATGGCGCGCTTTCCGTTGACGTGATGATATTGCCGGGAGGTTCCATGTATCCCTTTTCAATGATGGCGATGTCGCCTAGCTTGACTTGTCCGCCGGAGGTAGTGATAACCTGGTTGCGGATATCATCGACAGTCGTGTAGGTACCGTTGGCCACGATGCGTAACTGTTGTTCTCCAGCACTGATTTCACCCGTATTGATAATCTGGTTCTGCGATTGCAGCAGGCTGGCCAGCTGCTTGGGGGCGATACCCATTCCTGCCAGCTTGTTTACGGAGATGAATATATGGATGACCTCTGTCTGTGTACCGAAAAGGGCTACCTTCATCACACCGTCTGCCGTGATGACTTGTGTCTTGATTCGTTCCGCCCAGTTTCTCATTTCTTCATAAGAGAAACCGTCGTCACCCACCAGGCCGTAATAGATGCCGAAAACGTCTCCAAAATCATCCGAGACGGTCGGCACAGAAGAGCCTGCGGGCAGTTGGGGCTGTATGTTGAGCACTTTGCGCCGCAGTTCGTCCCACTTCTGCGGAATGGATGCGGCAGAGAGTGACGGTTGCAGTTCGAAGGTTATCTTGGAGAGTCCGTACATAGACTCTGACTTTATCTTGTAGACGCCGCTCATCGACTGTATTTCTCGGGAGATGGGTTCGGTGACGAGCCGTTCCACTTCTGCCGGCTCCGCTCCCGGGTAGCGTGTCATGATGACTGCCGACTTGATGACGAAAGGTGCGTCTTCCTTCTTTCCCAACCTGCCGAATGACAGTATGCCGCCGATAAGCAGCACAGCCAGAAAGAAGTAGACTATCTTCGTGTTGTCTAATGAATATTTGGCTAGATTCATGTTGTTTAATTATCAATTATCAATTTTTACCTTTTCTCCTTCTGTCAGCTGGTATACTCCGGCCGTCACAACGGTTTCTCCCGGTTCCAGCCCTTTAGAGATAAGCAGGTTTGCCTCTCCCGTTGGAGAATAAACGCTCACTTCGCGACGGCTGACTTTATTACCTTCCACCACCCATACATACGTTTTCTGGTTTTCACTGTTACCGAATACGGCACTTAACGGTACATTCATCAGCTTTTCTTCCAGGAAGGGAGTGACATCCGATGCCAGCTTTATTTTGCATGTGAATCCCGGTTTTACGTCATAACGTGCACGGTCAAAGTGCGGGTCGTCAATTGTTATTGTCACCGGAATACCCGTCCCTGCTGTGGAGATGTCAAGATACTCTTCCAGTCTGGCATCGAAAGCCTCTGCGGGGTAGCTATCGAACACCACCTTGAACTTACGTCCTTGGCACGGAGCAGATAGAGATAATCATCCGGTACGGTGAACTTGACTCGTAGTTTCTGTGTATTTACCAGTAGTACAACCCCTTCTCCCGCATTGACACGCTGATAGTTCTCTACCAGCCGTTTTTCGATGGAACCGTCGAAAGGGGCTGTCAGCCGCGTATCCCGTATATTGTTGCCGGACAACTCGTAGGCGGATTTTGCTTTCTGATAGTTGGCTACGCTGATTTCGTATTCCTGCACGGAGATAGCCTGGCGGCTAAGTAGCCGTTTGTTACGTTCCACTTGTGCGGCAGCTGTTTCGTAGGCAGCTTTGTCGGCTGCATATTGCAGGGAGATGTCGCGTGGGTCGATGGCGGCAATCAGTTGCCCCTTCTTTACCCGCTGTCCCTCTACAACCGGGAGGTTGATGATTTGTCCGCTGACGCGGAAGGCAAGTCTCACATATTCCACGGCTTCCACCATTCCGGAGAAGTCTTTGTGGATAACCGACTGTGAACTGACTTGTGCAGTCTTCACCGGTCGGATAAGGGTATTGCTACCCTTTTGTTTTTGCCCGCACGACGTGATGAGCAACGTCGTGACCAGGGCGAAAAGAAACATTTTTTTCATTGGTAAACAAGTATATAGTTATTCGTTCAGGTATATATAAAAACATAAAACCGGGAAAACAACCAAATGTTCTCCCGGTTATAGGATAAATGATGATTTAATGTGCCAATATGGTTAATTACATGAGCACATTAATTTTTAATTCCGTCCCCCGTTCCAGCGTATATGGGTGTCCGTAGACTTGTATGTCCACTTTGCTGCCTGCTGTAAGCGAGATTTCGATTTCTTTTCCTACCCGTATGTGAAGTGTGTTTTTCAGATAATTCACCTTGAATGAATAGCTGTCCCATTTTTGCGGTATGACGGGGGAGAAACACAATGTCTCCTTCAGCACCTGCATACCTGCAAATCCGCGTACAATGGCCAGCCAGCTGCCGGGCATACTGGTTATGTGCAGACCTTGGTCCGCTTCGTTGTTGTAGTCGTCCAGGTCAAGCCGCGTGGCATGCAGGAAAAGCTGGTAAGCTTTTTCCACTTTGCCGATGCGTGCAGCCAGGATGGAATGGATGTGGGGAGAAAGGGAGGATTCGTGTACGGTCATCGGCTCATAGAACTCGAAATTGCGGCGGACGGTTTCCGTGTCGAAATAGAAATAATAAAGGTAAAGTCCGAGCAACACGTCGCTTTGCTTGATGTAGCAAGAGCGCAGAATGCGATCCCATGACCAATGTTGGTTGATGGGGCGTTCTTCGGCAGGAATGTTATCTGTACTTTCCAGTACTTTATCCATATAGCCGTCATTCTGGATAAAAATTCCCCGTTCCTTGTCTTCCGGCAGATACATGTGTTCGATGATGTCTCTCCACCGGGCGCTTTCCTTTACTTGGTCGAGATTGGTGATGCGGCGTATGCGGGCATATTCGTCCGGATATTGCTGTGCTATCATTTCCAGAAAACGGAGGGTCATCTTGAGGCATTGTATGCAGGAATAGTTGGTGTACCAGTTGTTGTCCACATTGTTTTCGTATTCATCCGGGCCGGTAACTCCCAGTATGACATATTTCTGTTTGGGTTGGGAGAAGGATACCCGTTGGCTCCAGAAGCGGCTGACGGCAATCATAACTTCCAGGCCATATTGGGCGATATAGTCCATATTACCCGTCAGTACTGCATGCTGAACGATGGCATAAACAATGATATTGTTGCGATGGATTTCCTCGAAGGTTATTTCCCATTCGCTGTGGCATTCCTCTCCGTTGTTGGTTACCTGCGGAAACAACGCTGCACCGTCCTTGAAACCCAGTTTGCGGGCGTTTTCTATGGCCTTGGGAAGCTGGTTGTGCCGGTATGCCAGCAAGTTCTTTGCAATCTCTTTGGGAGTGGAGAGCAGAAAAAACGGTACACAACACAATTCCGTGTTCCAATAGGTATTGCCGCCATATTTTTCTCCGGTGAATCCTTTGGGGCCGATGTTCAGGCGCGGGTCATCTCCCCGGTAAGTCTGATACAGCTGGAATATGTTGTACCGGATACCTTGCTGTGCTTCCGGGTCCCCTTCGATGACGACATCCGTTTCGTCCCAGATTTCCTGCCAGGCCCTTCGATGCTCTTCTACCAGCGTATTCCAGCCTATGTTCTTGGCTTCGCGTGCCTCGGTCATGGAGTGCTCCACCAATTCACTCCGTTCGTGGTAAAGAGAAGAAGCGATGGCGGTGTATTTGATGAGTGTCACGTTGTCTCCGGGTTTTACGTCGGCACCTACGCTGAAACCGGTCTGCTTTTCCTTTTCTATCCGTATGGGATTGGCAGTGGTTTCCTTGTTGTTTTTGAAGAATTTGGTAAGTCATGGCGTAAGCACACTTGTGCATCTTTCCCGGCGGGTCTGTGTCCAGAGGTAGGCACAGTTCGCTGGTAGAACCGGAACGCAGGATGTTCCATATTTTCAGGTTCGGCAGGTCGGCATCGTCCACGATATTCCCGTCAAGGATGGGCACGAGTGAGATTCTACCGGTATAGTTGATGGAGGACACACTGTACTTGATGAGACAGAGGTTGGGTCTTGCCATATCCGTGATGTGCTCTATATGGATGCGGAGCTGGTTTCCCCGGGGAGAGGTCACCTCCATGTCCCGGTAGGAGATACCCTCTTTCATGTCGAGGCGGCGGTTGAAGCTGTCGACATCCCAGCCTGCCAAATCGAGTTCCTCATCGATGAGGCGCAGGTTGATACGGCTCCAGTCGGCAGCCTTGGGTATGCGGGTGTAATATGGGGGAAATCCGTTCTTCCACCATCCTACGCGGGTTTTGTCCAGGAAAGTGATGCCGGCCACAAATGAACCACGGTAACTGTCACTGCTGTAAGGCTCCTCAAAATACCCCCGTTGCCCGAAACGTCCGTTTCCGAGACTGAATATACTTTCCGACATCCGTTGACGGTCGGGGTGGAATTGGTCTTCGATGATATTCCATTCATCGGTCTTGAGGTATTTCTTCATGACGACGTGTTTTCTGTAGTTATCGCCGTAAAGTTAAGCAATATGCGGAAATAAAGAAGAAAAGTAAGGACAAAAATAAAGAAAGGCAAGGAAAGACATCAAAAAGACACCGGGAAAGTATCGTTCCTTGGTACCGAACGATGCTTTCCCCGGTGTCAGGTGGAATGTTGCCCGGTGTCGGTCAATATTTCCGTCTCAGAGTACTTCGGGGGTGATTCTTAGTTTGCTTTCTCTCCTTTGGTCTCTTTGATTAAATATACACAGAAAGCACCGATTATCAGCATGACTCCTGCTAACACAAGCATATTGATTTCAGGAGGCAGTCCTCCTTTGGGAGTAAACAAGGCAAGGATGATGCCGCCCAAGGCTGCCGCTATAATCTGCGGGATACAGATAGTTCCGTTGAAAAGTCCCAGATAAGTACCATGTGTCCTCGCTCAGTGCGTTGGTTAGGATGGTGAACGGCAGTGCCAGCATGGCAGCCCATGCGCACCCTATCAGCAAGAAGGAAATGAAGAGCATATAAGGGTCGTGTATGAAGTAGGTGGAAATGAAACCTATACCTCCCAGAACAAGGCTGAGTGAGTAGACGCAGCGGCGGTCCTTGAACATCGGTATGCAGATGGCCCAAAGCACAGAGCCGATGGCTTGCACGGCAAACAGTACGCCTACCCAGTCGGCGGCATTCTGATATTGCAGGCTCTTGGTGTCGAGTACTATTTTGGTCACACCATCTACCAGGTGCTCTACTGTAGGAGCGTCGAAAGCATTGGCAGCGATGCTGCCGTTGGTATAAGTCCACATGAACATAAAGGCAAACCAAGCAGAAGAACTGTACCAGTCCGATAGTCCAGAATGCTTTCGGAGCGTTGATAAGCAGCTTCAGCATGTTGGTCTTTTCATGTTCCTCTTCTTCGGTGATGCCGTGATACTCTGCATATTCGGCAGGCGGCATCTCTTTTACTTTGATCGAAGTGTAGATGACGCAGAAGATAAGGATGGCCGCTCCGATGTAGAATGAGTAAATAACCGAGGCGGGGATTACTCCTTGGGGAGCTGTATTGCTGATGCCAATCCATGCAAAGATGAACGGGAAGAGATAACCCACCAGGCTACCTGCATTGCATAGAAAACTCTGGATGGAGTAGGCGAGTCCTTTTTGTTTCTCATTCACCATGTCGCCCACCATCATTTTGAAGGGCTGCATGGCCATATTGATGGAGGTATCAAGGAACATCAGCGATACCAGACCGAAATCATGGCTGTACTTACTGCCATGCCGAAGCTTCCGGCATTGGGTAGCAGCACATGACGAGTACGGCCACCAACGAACCTATAAACAGATAAGGAATGCGCCGTCCGAAGCGTGTCCAGGTCTTGTCACTGGCGGCTCCCACAATGGGTTGTACAATGATACCTGCCAACGGCGGCAGGATCCAGAAATAACTCAAATTATGCGGGTCTGCACCCAAAGTGGAAAAGATACGGCTGATGTTTGCACTCTGCAAAGCATATGCAATCTGCACGCCGAAAAAACCAAAGCTGATGTTCCACAGCTTCCAGAAACTTAAATCGGGTTTTACTTTCATGATGGTTCAATATGTTTTATTATTTCGTTGTTCCTCTTATCACCAGATTGGTACGTACTATCTTGTTGTTGCTTTTCTCTTCTCCCTCCAGCTTTCCGATTAGAATGCTGAAAGCGCTTTTACCTACTTCCTCGCCATGTTGCTCCACAGTAGTCAGCTTCGGTCGGTGCTTTGGGCAATGGCTCCGTCGGTGAATCCGCAGATGGATACTTCATCGGGAACTTTTATGCCGACCAGTTTGCAGGCATACAGTATGCCTGAAGCTGTCTCGTCGTTGATGGCGAAGAAACCGTCAGGGCGGTTTTCGCTTTCCAATAGGTCGGGAGTGATGGAGATGGCGCGTTCACGGGTGTCGCACAACAGAATCATGCTGTCGTCCACTGGAATTTTATACTTCTTCATGGCATCCAGGTAGCCGTTCCGGCGATTCTTGGTAATCTCCAGGTGGGGAGCCGCACTATAGAAAAGAATACGCTTGCATCCGGTCTGTATCATGTATTCCACGGCCGCAAAGGAGCCGGCATAGTCGTCCACCACCACTCGCTCGGTTTTCAACCCCGTACATATACGGTCGTAAAAGACGATGGGAATGTCGTTGTTCAGCAGCTCCTGATAATGGTCGTATTTGGAAGTATCCTTGGCAAGTGAAGCGATGACTCCGCAGACACGGGCGGCAAGGAAAGAATGCACAATCTTCACTTCCTGCTCGTACGATTCGCTGCTCTGCGCCACTATGATATTATATCCGGCATCCGCCGCTGCTTTCTCAATTCCACTCAATACGCAGGAAAAGAAGTGGTGTACCAGTTGGGGAACAATGACGCCGATGGTATTGCTGCGGCTTGCGCGGAGGTTTACAGCCAGTACATTGCTTATAGCTATGTTCGCGCGCATAGGCATGGACAAGATCACGAGTTTCCTTGCTGATGTCCGGATTGTCTTTCAGCGCTCTTGACACGGTAGAAGGGGAGACATTCAGCGCCCGGGCAATATCCTTGATGGTAATCTGCGGTTTATTCATGGTATAGTTTTGAGGACAAAGATAAGGTAAACTTCCCTAATCCGATTGCAAAAATAACGTAATATGGTAAATTGGGCTTATTCGTTGAGGTTTATCGGGTTGTAAGTTTGTGCAAACGATTGCAGACACCCGTATTTTGACAAATAGAGGTGATATATAGTTCTATATTCCCTAAATGCTTATATTTGCAGTATGCAATTAATGATGATAACGCCATGAAACACATGAAGTTCTTGACTTTCTTTTTTTTGTATTGCCTTTGCCGTATTTGCATGCAGCAGCAATAATGAGACAGACCCCAACGCCGGTGGACTTCCCGATAAGGAGGAACCTCTGGTTACGGACTTTGCTAAAGGTGCCGACATCAGTTGGGTGACGGAGATGGAACATAAGGGTATGAAATTTTACAATACCTCCGGTGTGGAGACCGATTGTTTCCAGCTGATGAAGGATTTGGGCCTGAATGCGGTTCGACTCAGAGTATGGGTCAATCCCAAAGAACACGATAACTGGTGCAATACGGCCGATTTGGTGACGAAAGCCAAGCGTGCCGCAGAGCTGGGCATGGACGTAATGGTAGACTTCCATTACAGTGACTGGTGGGCCGACCCTGGACAGCAGCATAAGCCTGCTGCATGGAAAGGACTGAACTTGGTCGACTTGAAGAAAGCCATCGCCGACCATACTGCCGATGTACTTAATGCGCTGAAAGCGGCAGGAGTTACTCCCAAGTGGGTTCAGGTAGGTAATGAAATCCGTCCGGGGATGCTTTGGGATGAAGATGCTGCATTGAGTGGTGCGTCCTATGATGTGAGGGAATGTGATGTAAAGGGTTCCAACAGCACTTCCGAGAAAGTGAAATACCGTGAGAACTTTGCCAACCTGGCTGCTTTTATCAATGTAGGATACGATGCGGTAAAGTCCGTCTTCGACGATGCCATTGTCATCGTCCATCTGGACAATGGATATGACAACGAATTGTATACCTGGTTCTTTAATGAACTGAAAGCCAATGGCGGTAAGTGGGATATGATAGGCATGTCGCTCTATCCTTACTGGACGATGCTCGAGCACAAGGAATATACAGCTGATAGAACTATCACCGAGTGTATTGCCAATATTAATAGTGTAGCCCGGAAATACAACTGTGACGTGATGGTGGTGGAAACCGGCATGGAGTGTGCTGACGACAAAGGGAATCTGGCAAGTGCTTCCGTGCTGGCAGAAGGGAAACGCCAACTGGCACGTATCCTGAAAGAGTGCAAGGAGAATACCGGTGGACGCTGCAAGGGCGTGTTCTACTGGGAACCGGAATGCAGGCCGAACCAATATCGGCTGGGGGCATTCACTGAAGACGGCCGCCCCACTGTGATAATGGATGCTTTTAAATAATTATATTAACAAAATCTTTTAAAGAAGAATGAGAAAGACAATACTTATCTTTTCCTGCTGCGCCTTTTTTTGCTTGGCGGCAATGGCGCAGCGTACAGAAGCATTGTTGGAAAAGAACTGGAAGTTCACCAAGGGAGATGTTCCCGAAGCAACACAAACAAATTTCGACGACAGTAAGTGGGAAACAGTGACCATTCCTCATGATTGGGCCATCTTTGGTCCGTTCGACCGCAACAACGATTTGCAGGAGGTAGCGGTTACGCAAGACCTTGAAAAACAAGCTTCCGTAAAGACCGGGCGTACCGGAGGGTTGCCTTATGTGGGTGTCGGTTGGTATCGTACGGCTTTTGATGCTTCTGCAGACAAACAGGTCACTCTGGTTTTCGATGGTGCTATGAGTGAGGCTCGGGTCTATGTCAATGGGAAAGAAGCTTGTTTCTGGCCTTTCGGATATAACTCTTTTCATTGCGATGTTACCGGTTTGCTGAATGCCGACGGTAAAAACAATGTGCTGGCTGTCCGTCTGGAAAACAGACCCCAGTCCTCCCGTTGGTATCCGGGGGCGGGATTGTATCGCAATGTCCGCCTGGTTACTACGGAACGTGTCCATGTTCCGGTTTGGGGTACACAGCTCACCACACCGCATGTTTCTGCTGAATACGCTTCCGTGCGTCTGCGTACTACAATACGGAATGCCGGTGATGCGGATGTTCGTATTTCTACTGATATTATTGCGCCGGACGGTAAGATAGTAGCCCGTAAGGATAATAGCCGGAAAATTAATCACGGACAGCCATTTGAGCAGAATTTTCTGATAAATGCTCCGTCTCTGTGGTCTCCTGAGACACCTTATTTATATAAGGCAGTATCTAAGATTTATGTAGATGGCAAACAGACTGACGAATATACCACGCGTTTTGGTATCCGCAGCATTGAGATTATAGCTGATAAGGGATTCTTCCTGAATGGTAAGCACCGTAAATTCCAGGGGGTATGCAATCACCACGATTTGGGCCCGTTGGGTGCGGCTGTCAATGTGGCTGCTCTTCGCCGTCAGTTGACATTATTGAAGGATATGGGATGTGATGCAGTCCGTACCTCCCACAATATGCCTGCACCCGAATTGGTGGAACTCTGTGACGAGATGGGCTTTATGATGATGTTGGAACCTTTCGATGAATGGGATATTGCCAAATGTGAGAATGGTTATCACCGCTATTTCAACGAATGGGCAGAAAAGGATATGGTAAATATGCTGCATCAGTATCGGAACAATCCTTGTGTGGTAATGTGGAGTATAGGAAATGAGGTTCCTACCCAATGTAGTCCCGAGGCTACAAAGTGGCTTCTTTCCTGCAGGATATTTGCCATCGCGAAGACCCTACACGCCCCGTTACTTGCGGTATGGACCAGGTGACTTGCGTGCTTGCCAACGGGTTTGCGGCAATGATTGATGTACCCGGTCTTAATTATCGGGCTCACCGTTATGTGGAGTCTTATGAGACTCTTCCACAGAATATTGTGCTTGGTTCGGAGACGGCTTCCACTGTAAGTTCTCGTGGTGTCTATAAATTTCCCGTACAGAAGGAGCTAGTGTGATGTATGATGACCATCAGTGTTCCGGTTATGATGTGGAGTGTTGTTCCTGGTCGAATCTTCCCGATGAGGATTTTGCTTTGGCTGATGATTATGACTGGACAATCGGACAGTTCGTCTGGACGGGCTTTGATTATTTGGGTGAGCCTTCTCCTTATAGTACGGATTCCTGGCCCAGCCACAGCTCCGTTTTCGGTATCATAGACTTGGCAAGCCTCCCCAAAGACCGTTTCTATCTGTACCGCAGCCTATGGAACAAGCAGGCAAATACCTTGCATGTCCTTCCGCACTGGACGTGGCCGGGCAGGGAAGGGAGAATACTCCGGTTTTTGTTTACACCAGCTATCCCAGTGCCGAACTGTTCGTCAACGGAAAGAGTTATGGCAAACAACGGAAACTTACTGCTGATGAAAGCCGTGCTTTGGAAGGTCAGGACTCCCTTGCTTTGCAGCGTCGCTATCGCTTGATGTGGATGGATGTTCCTTATGAACCGGGCGAAGTGAAAGTGGTGGCTTATGATGCTTCCGGTAAGCCTGCAGAAGAAAAGATGATTCGTACCGCTGGCAAGCCCCATCACCTGGAGCTGGTTGCCGACCGCACCCGCTTGTCTGCCGATGGTAAGGACCTGGCATATATCACAGTCCGTGTCGTGGATAAGGACGGTAATCTTTGTCCGGCAGACAGCCGCATGGTAAGCTTCTCGGTGAAGGGTGCCGGAAAATATCGCGCTGCTGCCAATGGAGATGCTACCAGCCTCGATTTGTTCCATCTGCCCAAGATGCCGGCTTTCAGCGGTCAGCTGACGGCTATTGTGCAGAGTGGCGAGCAAGCCGGTGAGATTGTGTTTGAGGCAAGGGCTAAAGGATTGAAGTCCGGAAAGCTGGTACTTTAT
>ENA-OQCF01000393-OQCF01000393.1-human-gut-metagenome-genome-assembly--contig:-NODE-393-length-17281-cov-2.107322_pt1 | contig 17281 bp, 19 predicted proteins | sample MGYA00242756_ERZ504573 | MGnify/ENA primary metagenome ERZ504573 (study PRJEB26092, sample SAMD00036240) | human gut metagenome | host: Homo sapiens | study: EMG produced TPA metagenomics assembly of... | reverse complement strand
GCCCTTTTGTATGTGACGTCTATCAATGGTTTCCATCCAAGTGAGGGACAGAAGAGATACAATTTTTGAAAATATGACCCCAATCTTCCCAGATGAACGTCTGATCATGGAGCGGCCTGGCGGAACTACTGCCATGCGTATCGTAGATCTGATCAGCTATCGGAAAGGGACAGCGTGGTATGATCGTTTCCCCGCCTAAGGCAGGTAAAACTACTTTGCTCAAGGATGTTGCGAAATCTATTCTTAAGAATAACAAGGATATGCATCTGATCATTCTTCTTATTGATGAACGTCCTGAGGAAGTTACCGATATCAGGGAAGCAATACAGGGACCGAACGTGGAAGTTATTTATTCCACATTTGATGAGCTTCCGGAGCATCATAAGCGTGTATCCGAGATGGTTGTAGAGCGTGCACGCGCCTTGTAGAACATAAGCAGGATGTTGTGATCCTTCTGGATTCCATTACCAGACTGGCAAGAGCGTATAACCTGGTTGTTCCTCCAAGCGGAAGAACTCTGTCAGGAGGTCTTGATCCGGGAGCACTTCATATGCCGAAGCGCTTCTTTGGTGCAGCACGTAATATGCGTGAGGGAGGAAGCCTTACCATTCTTGCCACTGCACTGGTTGACACCGGAAGCAAAATGGATGACGTTATTTACGAGGAATTCAAGGGAACCGGCAATATGGAACTTGTTCTTGACCGCAAAGCTGCAGGAGAAACGGGTTTTTCCGGCCATCGACATTCAGAAATCCGGTACCAGACGAGAAGATCTGCTTCTGAGCAAAGACGAGCAGGAAGCTGTATATATTATGCGAAAGGCTCTTAACGGAATGAAGTCTGATGAGGCAGTGGAACAGATCCTGAACATGTTTTGCACGTACTGCAAATAATGCTGAATTTGTGCAAATGGTAAAAAAACAGAAATTGTAATGTTCACAAAAAACACCGTGCAGAATATTATCTGGGATTAGTTTTAGAAATTTTTATAAATAACTTGCATTTCTCATAACGCCATGCTATAATCAGTAGGCTGTGTAAAGTGTGAATTCGTCAGATTCAACGCAAATAAAATAGAATAAATATAGAGAGGTGAAAATCATGAGAGAAGGAATCCATCCTAATTATTATCAGGCAACTGTAACCTGCAACTGTGGTAACACATTCGTAACAGGATCTACAAAACAGGACATCCACGTAGAAATCTGCTCTAAATGTCATCCATTCTATACAGGTCAGCAGAAAGCAGCTCAGGCTCGTGGACGTATCGATAAGTTTAATAAGAAATACGGCCTGAACAAATAATCAGAATATAGTAAGAATTGAGAAGGTTGAGGTTGGGAAATCTCAGCCTTTCTTGTTTCTTTGGGAGAAAATAATGAAATCATCAAACATCGGCGGTCAGGCTGTAATGGAAGGCATTATGATGCGCCATAAGGATAAATATTCCATTGCTGTCCGCAGACCGGACAATGAGATTGAATTAAAAGTAGAAGATTACAAATGTGTATTCGGAAATGCAAAATTTCTCAAATATCCACTGATCCGAGGTGTGGTAAGCTTCGTGGATTCTCTGGTGGTCGGCACAAAATGTCTGATGTATTCAGCGGAGATCGCAGGGGATGAGGAGGACGAAGAGGATAAGCAGAAGAATGCTGCTCTTTCAGAAGAGGAGCTTGCTGCAAAAAAGGCAAAAGAAGATAAGCAGTTCAAATGGCTGTTATATGTGACAGTTGCTGTCTCGATCGTGGTATCAGTTGCCGCCTTTATGTTGCTGCCATACGCCCTTGCAAGTCTTTGCAGAAGGTTGGCGCTTCGGAATTTGCAGTTACAATAGTTGAGGCATTTGTAAAGCTTGCATTGTTTATGGGATATATGCTTCTGATTTCCAGAATGAAGGATATTCAGAGAACATTTATGTATCATGGAGCAGAGCATAAGTGCATTAACTGCGTGGAACATGGACTGCCGCTTACGGTGGATAATGTTCTTGCAAGCTCCAGACTGCATAAGAGATGTGGAACCAGTTTTCTGTTTCTGGTTATGCTGGTCAGCATTTTTCTGCATTTTATTTTTGTATTGGTTCCATTTTACTGGGTGAGACTGTTTGGAAGACTTCTTATGGTGCCGGTTGTAGCAGGAATATCTTTTGAGATTATTCAGTGGGCTGGAAGATCAGACAGCAAACTTGCTGACTTTTTCAGTAAACCGGGTCTGGCAATGCAGAAACTTACAACTAAGGAACCGACAGCAGATATGGCAGAGGTTGCGATCAGGGCTGTAGAGGCGGTTTTTGACTGGAAAGCATATCTGAAGGAAGAATTTGGAGTTGAAGCAGAACAATGAACGGAGAAACTCTGACAGGATTATTAAAAAAAGGACAGATGATCCTTGCACAGGCGGGGATTAAGGAAGCCGGGCTGGATGCCTGGCTTCTCCTGGAATATGTCACAGGAAAAAGCCGGGCGTATTATTTTGCATACGGAGAAGAAAGTGTCACAGAAAGTGTTGCTGAAAGATATCTGGAACTGATCAGCAGACGTGCGGGACACATACCGCTGCAGCATCTGACGCATCAGGCTTTTTTTATGGGGCATGAATTTTATGTGGATAAGAATGTACTGATACCCAGACAGGATACGGAAACACTTGTGGAGTCCGCTCTTGAATGCATGAAAGCTGTGAAAAATCCATATATTCTTGATATGTGTACAGGATCCGGCTGTATTCTTATCAGTATTCTGAAGGAGAGAGCTGATGCACACGGAACAGGCGTGGATCTGTCAGATGAGGCACTGAAAGTGGCTGTGCGGAATGCACGGACACTGGAAGTGGCAGAGCATGCGGAATTCGTACAGAGTAATCTGTTTTCTGAAATGCAGAACATTGTGTACGGAACAGAGTATATGAAAAGGACTGCTGTAAAAGATACTGTAAAAATGACAGAATGCGAAAATAGTAATAGAAATTATAGCAGAGCTTATGATATGATTATATCAAATCCGCCATATATTCCTACGGCGGAAATTGAAGATCTTATGGATGAAGTAAAATTGCATGATCCGCGTATGGCACTGGATGGTATGGAAGATGGACTTTATTTTTACAGGGCTATCACGAAACAGGCACAGGATCATCTTGTTCCGGGTGGCTGGCTTTTGTATGAAATCGGATGCAACCAGGGAGAAGATGTGGCAGCTCTTTTGCGGAAATATAAATTTGAAGATATTGAGATAAGGCAGGATCTGGCCGGGTTGGACCGGGTGGTTCTGGGGCGAAAGAAATTACAGGAGGATAAATATGTTTGATAAATTAGACGATCTGCTCATTCGTTTTGAAGAGGTGCTTAATGAGCTTGGAGAGCCGGGAGTTACCGATAATCAGGAACATTTTCAGAAGCTGATGAAAGAGCAGAGCGATCTGCAGCCGATAGTAGATGCTTACCGGGAGTATAAGAAAAACAAAGAAACGATACAGGACAGTCTTTCCATGCTTGAGGAAGAGAAAGATGAAGATATGCGGGAAATGCTGAAGGAAGAACTGTCTGAGGCAAAGAAGAATGTAGAGGAACTGGAGCATGAACTTAAGATCCTTCTTCTTCCGAAAGATCCTAATGATAACAAGAACGTTATTGTGGAGATCCGTGCAGGTGCAGGTGGGGATGAAGCTGCCCTTTTTGCAGCAGAGATTTACCGTATGTATGTGAAATATGCAGAATCCCGCCGCTGGAAAACAGAAATGATGAGTCTCAATGAGAACGGAATCGGCGGATTTAAGGAAGTAACATTTATGATCACAGGTGCAGGTGCTTATTCCAGACTGAAATATGAAAGTGGTGTACATCGTGTACAGCGAGTTCCGGAAACAGAATCCGGCGGACGTATCCATACCTCTACCTGTACAGTTGCTATTATGCCGGAAGCAGAGGAAATCGATTTCCATCTGGATATGAATGACTGTAAATTCGATGTGTTCCGTGCATCCGGAAACGGCGGACAGTGTGTCAATACAACAGACTCTGCTGTGCGACTGACACATATTCCTACCGGAATCGTAATTTCCTGCCAGGATGAGAAGTCACAGCTTAAGAATAAAGATAAAGCACTGAAAGTTCTTCGCTCCCGTCTGTATGAGATGGAGCTTGCCAAACAGCATGATGCTGAGGCTGAGGCAAGAAGAAGCCAGATTGGAACAGGTGACCGTTCAGAGAAGATCAGAACTTATAATTTTCCACAGGGCCGTGTGACAGACCACAGAATCAAACTGACACTGCACAGACTGGAGAATGTTCTGAACGGGGATCTGGATGAGATCATTGACAGTCTGATCGCAGCAGATCAGGCAGCAAAATTAAGTAATCTTCAGGATGCGGAATAGAATATTGCGGAGAGGGTATGTGACAGAAGATGACAGAAAAAGTATTGATATGAGAGAAGAATGTCAGGAGGAAAATATTTATGCAGAAAACAGCACTTGTGATTATGGCGGCAGGAATCGGAAGTCGTTTTGGAAAAGGAATCAAGCAGCTTGCATCGGTGGGACCATGTGGAGAGATTATTATGGATTATTCCATCCACGATGCGCTGGAAGCCGGATTTGACAAAGTAGTGTTTATTATCCGTAAAGATCTGGAAGAAGAGTTTCGCAGAGTGATCGGCGAGCGTATTGAGAAAATTACGGAAGTAGAATATGTATTCCAGGAGCTTGATGATCTGCCGGAGGGATTTACGAAACCGGCTGACCGCACGAAACCCTGGGGAACCGGACAGGCTGTACTTGCTGCAAAGAAGGTTCTGGATGAGCCATTTATTGTTATCAATGCAGATGATTATTATGGGAAAGAAGCTTATGTGAAGGTGCATGATTATCTTGTGCAGGAACAGCAAAAGGACGGAAAACTCCACATCTGCATGGCCGGTTTCAGGCTTGGAAATACATTGAGCGATAATGGAAGCGTTACCAGAGGAATCTGCCATATTGAGAATGGACAGCTTACAGGTGTGACAGAGACGCATGATATATTTAAGACTGCCACAGGTGCAGAGTCAAGAAATGCGGACGGAAGTGTGCAGGAACTGGATGTAAAGGATCTGGTGTCCATGAATATGTGGGGACTGACGCCGGACTTTATGGAGGTTCTCGAGAAAGGATTTGTAGAATTTCTCAGTGGACTCGCACCGGAAGATACAAAAAAGGAATATCTGCTTCCGGAGTTAGTTGACCATCTGATCAAAATGAAAGTGCTAAAGTTGATGTCCTGGAGACAAAGGATACATGGTTTGGTGTAACCTATCAGGAAGATAAAGAAACAGTAACGAGAGCATTTAAAAATCTTACAGAAGCGGGTATATATCCTCAGGGACTTTATCAATAAGTTAAGCAGATATCTGCAGCTTTCGCAGGAGACATGTCTGATCTGATTAAAAGCAGTTTTGGGTGTGATCCGGGAAATACAGTATGCAGTGCAGAAACAGAGGATATTGTAAAAAGTAAAGGAGAGCAATTATGGGAAAATATTTTGGAACAGATGGATTTCGTGGAGAAGCAAATGTTAAACTGACAGTAGATCATGCATTTAAGGTGGGGCGCTACGTAGGCTGGTATTATGGAAGAGACCATAAAGCTAAGATTGTTATTGGAAAAGATACAAGAAGAAGCAGTTATATGTTTGAATATGCACTTGTTGCAGGTCTGACAGCGTCCGGTGCAGATGTATATCTTCTTCATGTAACGACGACCCAAGTGTTTCCTATGCAGTACGTACAGAGGATTTTGACTGTGGTATTATGATCTCCGCAAGCCATAATCCATTCTATGATAATGGTATCAAACTTCTCAATGGAAACGGACAGAAGATTGAAGCGGAAGTAGAAGCAAGGATTGAAGCATATCTGGATGGCCTGATCGAGGATCTTCCTCTGGCAACTAAAGAAGATATTGGACGCACTGTGGATTTTGCTTCAGGAAGGAATCGTTATATCGGACATCTGATTTCTATTCCAAGCAGGGATTTCAAAGGCATTAAAGTAGGGCTTGACTGTGCAAACGGAAGTTCTTCAGCTATTGCAAAGAGTGTATTTGAGGCACTTCAGGCAAAGACTTATGTGATCAATAACCAGCCGGATGGTACAAATATCAATACAAACTGTGGCTCTACCCATATTGAAGTCCTGCAGAAATATGTTGTGGACAATGGATTGGATATCGGTTTTGCTTATGATGGTGATGCAGATCGCTGTATTGCTGTTGACCATAAGGGAAATGTGGTCGACGGTGATAAGATTATGTATGTATGTGGAAAATATCTCAAGGAGCAGGGCAGATTAAAAGATGATACAGTAGTAACCACTGTTATGTCAAACCTCGGTCTGTACAAATCTCTGGAGAGAGAGGGTATGAAATATGAGCAGACTGCAGTAGGAGATAAATATGTGGCAGAGAATATGATGGAGAATGGATACAGTCTTGGCGGTGAGCAGTCCGGACATATTATTTTCAGCCGTTACGCTGCAACAGGTGATGGAATCCTTACTTCTCTCATGGTAATGGAAGCGTGTGTAGAGAAGAAAGCAACTCTGTGTGATCTGGCAAGGGAAATGAAGGTTTATCCACAGCTTCTCAGAAATGTCCGGGTGGCAGACAAGAAGACTGCGAGAGAGAATCCGAAGGTAGTTGCTGCTGTAGAGGAAGTTGCAAAGAAACTGGGAAGTGATGGGCGTATTCTGGTACGCGAGAGTGGCACAGAGCCATTGATTCGTGTTATGGTAGAAGCCGGAACAGATGAACTCTGCCTTGAGAATGTTGATCATGTAGTAAAGGTAATGGAATCCGAAGGATTGCTCATTGACTGATTTACTGGCAAAGGAATTACATGTATAATAGAAAAAAAAGATTATTTCTGACTGCTGTCTGCTTAAGCCTTGGACTTCTGACAGGCTGTAATGTGGGAGATACGAAGAATTATAAACAGGCTGCACAGGATCTGGAACAGGGAAATTATGAGGCAGCACTTGAAGAATACGAGACAGCAATTTCTGAAGGAGTGAAGCCTGCACAGTCGTACAGAGGTGCAGGTGTAGCGAAACTCAAGCTTGGAAACTATGAAGAAGCCATAACATATTTCAATGATGCGCTTAAATGTGACAAAGTTGGCAAAGCATTAAAAAAAGATATTCTGTCGTATAGAGCTGTGGCTTATCTCAAAGTAAAGGATTATGAGGCAGCACTGGAAGACTGCCAGACTCTGGCAGAAAACTATAAAATGGATGCGGATCTGTATTTCCTTACGGGAGAAACAGCATTGGCCATGGATTCCTATGAGGAAGCTTCTGCTAATTTTGAACAGGCCTACGGCGAAGATGCAACTTATGACAGAGCTATCCAGATCTACGGGGCATATCTGAACAGGGATATGGAAGCAGACGGAACCCGTTATCTGGAAGCTGCTTTGTCAGGAACTGCAAAAAATGCAGAGGATCATTGTGACCGCGGCAGAGTTTATTATTATATGGATGATTATGAAAATGCTGAAAGTGAACTGAAACAGGCCATAGACGGCGATAATACGGAGGCACTGGTTCTGCTTGGTATGGTATATATGGATAAAGGAGACAGCGCAAATGCAAAAGCAATGTTTCAGCAGTATGTATCACAGGCGGAAAACGGAGCCAAAGGATTTAACGGACTTGCACTGTGTGATATAGAGGATGGGGATTATGACAGTGCCCTTTCTGATATAGAAAGCGGAATCCATGAGGCAGGAGCGGAGGATATGCAGAGTCTGCTGTTTAATGAGATCGTAGTCTATGAGAAGAAACTGGATTTTCAGACTGCTTTGCAGAAAGCACAGGAATATCTGGAATTATACCCGGAAGATAAAACTGTTAAGAAAGAACTTGCATTTCTTAAAACGCGTGTGTAATATCCATCTGACTGAGGAGAATTTATGGAAGAATTTGGAAAGCTTGAAGAACGGGTGGTTCTTGTGGGAGTGCAGACGGATGATCATGATAATGTGGAAGAATCCCTGGATGAACTGAAGGAGCTTGCATCAACTGCGGGAGCTGTTACAGTGGGAAGAATCATTCAGAATCGTGAGTCTGTGCATCCCGGAACTTATATTGGAAAAGGAAAGATAGAGGAAGTACGTGCACTGGTATATGCTATGGATGCAACCGGAATTATCTGTGATGACGAACTTTCTCCTGCACAGCTGAATAATCTGGAGCGGGAACTGGACTGTAAGGTGATGGACAGGACATTATTGATTCTGGACATTTTTGCAGCGAGAGCTATAACCAGTGAGGGTAAAATACAGGTAGAGCTTGCACAGCTTCGCTACAGATCTGCCCGTCTGGTCGGTCTCAGGGAATCTCTTTCCCGTCTGGGAGGTGGAATCGGAACCAGAGGTCCGGGAGAGAAAAAGCTGGAGACAGACCGTCGTCTTATCCGTACAAGGATCTCTGCTTTGAAGCAGGAATTATCCCAGGTGGAGAAACACAGGGAACTGATCCGTTCCAGCCGGGCCAGAGGCAATATGAAGACTGCTGCGATCGTAGGATATACAAATGCGGGAAAATCTACGCTGCTGAACACACTGACAGGCTCAGAGGTTTTATCAGAGGATAAACTGTTTGCTACACTGGATCCAACTACCAGACTTTTAAATTTGAAGGACGGACAGCAGATTCTTCTCACAGATACGGTTGGATTTATCCATAAGCTTCCGCATCATCTGGTCGAAGCATTCAAGAGCACATTGGAAGAGGCCAAATATGCAGATTATATTATCCATGTGGTAGATTCTTCCAATCCGCAGGCAGAGATGCAGATGCATGTGGTATATGAGACATTAAAAGAACTGGGAGTGATGGGAAAGAAGATCATTACACTCTTTAATAAGCAGGATGCACCGGGGGCATGCGTACTGCGAGATTTTAAATCAGACTATACGCTGAAGGTCTCTGCAAAGACAGGCGAGGGTCTTGCAGATCTGAATGATCTTCTGGAGAAGCTTCTTGCTGAAGAACAGATTTATGTGGAGCGCCTTTTCCCTTATCAGGAAGCAGGAAAAATCCAGCTGATCCGCGAATATGGCAGCTTATCTCAGAGGAATACACAGAGGAAGGGATTGCTGTGAAGGCAAGGGTGCCGAAAGAAATCTACGCCAGAGTTGTATAAAAAAATATTTTGAAAAATAAGAAAAATACCATATATTGTGCCTTTTGCGAAAATGAGGAACATTATGTGGTATTTTTGCGTGTTGACGAACCGGTGATACTCTGATACAATGAATCTACAGTGTTACTCAGAGCAAAGTGGACAGTAACGACAGAAATATCTCCGGTAAGAATATGCAGGAGAAACAGATTAACAAGAGAAAATGGGGGCATTAGATATGTTTCAGGTAGTAAAACGTGATGGCGAAGTGGATGAGTTTAAAATAGGCAAGATCACAGCGGCTATCCATAAAGCCTTTGATGCAAAAGAGAAAAATTATAGCGAAGAGATGATTGATCTCTTAGGGCTGCGTGTTACTTCTGATTTTCAGAAAAAGATTACAGATAATAAGATTACAGTAGAAGAAATTCAGGACAGTGTGGAGAATGTGCTGATCCAGGCCGGATATGCAGATGTGGCAAAAGCCTACATTCTTTACCGCAAGCAGAGGGAAAAGGTTCGCAACATGAAGTCAACGATTCTGGATTACAAAGAAATCGTAAACAGTTATGTGAAGGTTGAGGACTGGCGTGTAAAGGAGAACTCCACAGTTACTTATTCAGTTGGAGGTCTGATCTTAAGCAACTCCGGTGCAGTTACTGCAAATTACTGGCTGTCTGAGATTTATGACAATGAAATCGCAGATGCACACAGAAATGCAGATATTCATATTCATGACTTGTCCATGCTGACCGGATATTGTGCAGGATGGTCACTGAAACAGCTGATCCAGGAGGGACTTGGCGGTATTGAAGGCAAGATCACATCTTCACCTGCAAAGCATCTGAGTGTTCTCTGCAATCAGATGGTAAACTTTCTTGGGATTATGCAGAATGAATGGGCCGGAGCGCAGGCTTTCTCATCCTTTGATACTTATCTGGCACCTTTTGTCAAGGCAGATAATTTAAGCTATCCGGAAGTGAAGAAATGTATTGAGTCTTTTATTTATGGAGTCAATACCCCAAGCAGATGGGGAACACAGGCACCTTTCTCCAACATTACGCTGGACTGGACAGTACCGGATGATCTTGCAGAGCTTCCGGCTATCGTAGGCGGAAAGAATATGGATTTCAAGTACAAAGACTGCAAAAAAGAGATGGATATGATCAATAAGGCATTTATTGAAACCATGATCGAGGGGGATGCCAACGGACGCGGGTTCCAGTATCCTATTCCGACCTATTCCATAACAAATGAGTTTGACTGGTCTGATACAGAGAATAACCGCCTTCTTTTTGAGATGACATCCAAATATGGAACACCGTATTTCTCAAACTATATTAACAGTGATATGAAACCAAGTGATATCCGCAGTATGTGCTGCCGTCTGCGTCTGGATCTGAGAGAACTCCGCAAGAAGAGCGGTGGTTTCTTCGGATCAGGAGAGAGTACCGGTTCTGTGGGGGTAGTAACTATAAATATGCCGCGTATCGCATATCTTTCCAAGACACCGGAAGAGTTTTACAATCGTCTGGATCGCTTAATGGATATTTCCGCACGTTCTCTGCATATTAAACGTGAAGTAATTGGTAAGCTGCTGGATGAGGGATTATATCCTTATACAAAGAGATATCTTGGAAGCTTTTCCAATCATTTCTCTACCATTGGACTGGTGGGAATGAACGAGGTTGGTCTGAATGCCCGCTGGCTGGGAAAAGATATGTCTGATGAGCGTACGCAGAGGTTTACAAAAGAAGTTCTTCTTCATATGCGGGAACGTCTGTCCGATTATCAGGAGAAGTACGAAGGAGAACTGTTTAATCTTGAGGCAACTCCTGCTGAATCTACTGCCTATCGTCTGGCCAAACATGACAGAAAACGCTGGCCGGATATTAAGAACTGCAGGCAAGGAAGGGGAGTACTCCTTATTATTACAAACAGTTCTCATCTTCCGGTTGAATATACCACAGATATTTTTGATGCACTGGATATTCAGGATGATCTGCAGACGCTTTATACATCAGGTACTGTATTCCATGCATTTATCGGTGAGAAGCTTCCTGACTGGAAAGCAGCAGCAGCACTGGTACGTAAGATCGCAGAGAATTATAAACTGCCGTATTATACGATTTCGCCGACCTATTCTGTATGTAAGGAACATGGCTACATCAGCGGAGAGCATTTCACTTGTCCGAAATGTGGTAAGAAGGCGGAGGTTTACAGTCGTATCACAGGATATTACAGACCTGTACAGAACTGGAATGACGGTAAAGCACAGGAGTATAAGAACCGTACGCTTTATGATGTGATGCATTCAGATATCAGAAAAATACAGCCGGTTCATGCCAGTGTAGTTACTGTGACTAAGGATGATGTGAAGATAGAACCTGTGGCATCACATAAATACCTGTTTACAACCAGTACTTGTCCGAACTGCAGAGTGGCGAAGAAGATACTGGAAGGCAGGGAGTTCGAGATTATTGATGCGGAGAAGAATCCGGAGATGGTGAAGGAGTTTGGAATTATGCAGGCTCCGACTCTGGTGATCACAGACGGTGAGCATATGACGAAATATGTAAATACATCCAATATTAAGAAATATGTGGATGAGGGATTATAAAGATACTGAGAGAGTCGACCGGAGGATAAAAGAGATGATCAAACAGAATGTTGTATTTGTGGAAAATAAAGCAGGAAGTCTGAAAAGAGTGACAGGGATACTTGCAGATAACGGGATTAATATTTATGGATTTGCATGCTTCGATGCACCGGAGTTTGCAATCTTCCGTATGATCTGCAACGATCCGGATAAAGCGGAAATTGTTTTAAACAGGAGTGGATATATGAATCGTATTACACAGGCGATCGTAGTTGATATGAAAGATCAGGTAGGCGGTCTGGATGAACTCCTGAAAGTAGCATCAGACAGTAATGTAAGTCTTGACTATATTTATACTTCTTTCCACAGAAAAGATCTCAGACCTGTAGTAATTCTTCAGACGGAGGATGGTGCAGTGACAGAATGCATTCTTAAGAATAATGGATTTAATGTATTTACTTCAGCAGAAGAACTGGAGAAATAATACTGTATAAGACAGTGAGAGAATCACAGGACTGGGGATGGTTCTGTGATTTTTTGTATATTCATATAGGAAAGTTGAATATATCTTGACTATATGACTAGGAATACTATATAATAAAAGAAAACAATGATAATCCGACGAAATTTAATCAGGAGGTTTTGAAAAATGCAGATTTCTACAAAAGGAAGATATGCTCTGAGACTTATGCTTGATCTTGCAGTTCATAATACAGGAGAACTGGTCAAGGATCAAAGATATTTCTGCAAGGGAAAATATTTCAGAAAAATATCTGGAACAGAATTATTTCATCATTAAAGAAGGCGGGATATGTAAAGAGCCTGAGAGGGCACAGGGCGGTTATATGCTTGCCAGAGAGCCGGAAACATATACGGTGGGAACTATTCTGAGACTGACAGAAGGCAGCATGAAGCCGGTAGCCTGTCTGGAGGAGAACCGAATCAGTGCAGCAGAGCCGGGGAATGCGTCACACTCCGTCTCTGGAAGATGCTTGATGAAGCTATTGAGGGAGTACTGGATAAGGTTACATTGCAGGATCTTAAAGACTGGTATGAAGAGATGGGAAATGATTATGTAATTTGATTTTCCCTCTTGACAACAATGGATTTATAGAATATCATGTATATAACATATAATTCATATATACTTAGTATGAAATAAGGAGGACGAACTCATGGCAAAAATCTATAAAAATGCAGCGGAACTGGTTGGAAATACTCCTCTCCTTGAGGTTGGAAATCTTGAAAAAGAGCTTGGGCTGGAAGCGAGAATACTTGTGAAGCTTGAGTATTTTAACCCGGCAGGAAGTGCCAAAGACCGTATCGCCCTGAGTATGATCGAAGACGCTGAAGAGAGAGGCGTTCTGAAGCCTGGCGCAGTGATCATCGAGCCTACATCAGGTAACACCGGAATCGGTCTTGCTTCTCTTGCTGCAATCAAAGGATACAGAGTGATACTTACGATGCCTGAGACAATGAGTGTTGAGAGAAGGAATATTCTGAAAGCATACGGTGCAGAAATCGTATTGACAGATGGAACAAAAGGTATGAATGGCGCAATCGCCAAAGCAAACGAACTTGCGAAGGAATATGAGAACAGTTTTATTCCGGGACAGTTTGATAACCCTGCAAATCCTGCAATCCACAAAAAGACCACAGGTCCGGAAATCTGGAGAGACACAGACGGACAGGTAGATGTTTTTGTGGCAGGTGTTGGTACAGGCGGAACGATCACCGGTGTTGGTGAATATCTGAAATCCCAGAATCCTGACGTGAAAGTAGTGGCAGTAGAGCCTGCAACTTCCCCTGTACTTTCTCAGGGAAAGAGCGGTCCGCATAAGATTCAGGGAATCGGTGCGGGATTTGTTCCGAAGGCATTAAATACAGAGGTTTATGATGAGGTTTTTTCCGGTTGAGAATGAGGATGCTTTTACAGTTGGCAAGCTGATTGCCAAACATGAGGGAATTCTTGTTGGTATTTCTTCCGGTGCGGCTCTCTATGCGGCAATTCAGCTGGCCAAGAGACCGGAGAATAAAGGAAAAACAATCGTAGCTCTTCTTCCGGATTCCGGTGACCGTTACTATTCTACTCCATTATTTGTGTAAAATAAAAAAGCCCTTTTTAGGGCTTTTTTTATTTTACATAAATGTGTTAGAATAGATATGCTGTACAAATGATTTTTATGTAACTGTTCAGTGTTTTGCAGAACAGCTATCATAACAATAAAATAAAATTATCATAAACAATAATATTCCGTGTAATCGGATTACAGAACAGGATGGAATAAAAATGAGAAAAGCAATTATCGCAATGAGCGGCGGAGTGGACAGCTCTGTGGCAGCTCTGCTTACAAAGGAAACCGGTGATGAATGTATCGGTGCTACCATGAAATTATTTCACAATGAGGACATAGGAGTAAAGAGAGAGAAAACCTGCTGTTCTCTGGATGATGTGGAGGATGCCAGAAATGTCTGCTACAGAATGGGGATCAGTACTATGTTTTTAACTTTTCCGAGAGGTTTAAAGAGGATGTTATGGACCGCTTGTGGATGCCTATGAGCATGGAGCCACGCCAAATCCCTGCATTGACTGCAATCGTTATCTGAAATTTGACAAGATGTTTCAGAGAATGCGTGAACTGGAGTATGATTATATTGTAACCGGACATTATGCACGTGTGGAATATGATGAGGAGAAGAACCGTTACTTATTAAAGAAAGCTGTGGATGATACGAAGGATCAGAGTTATGTGCTTTATATGCTGACACAGGAGCAGCTTGCGCATATTTCCCTGCCTCTTGGCGGGCTTCGCAAAACGGAAGTGCGTGAGATCGCAGAGAAGCATGGCTTTGTTAATGCCAGAAAGCATGACAGCCAGGATATCTGTTTCGTACCGGACGGTGATTATGCAAAGTTTATTGAACAGTACACAGGACGTAAATCAATCCCGGGCGATTTTGTAGATACAGAAGGAAACATTCTTGGTAAACATAAAGGAATCATCCACTATACACTTGGCCAGAGAAGAGGACTTGGTATTCCGGCAGCATCCAGACTGTATGTGTGTGATATTTCTCCAAAGACCAATCAGGTGGTTCTGGGAAATAATGAGGATCTTTTCCATTCGGAACTGACTGCAACAAAGGTCAATCTGATTTCCTATGAATCTCTGAAGGAGCCAATGAGACTGAAAGCAAAGATCCGTTACCGTCATCCGGAGCAGGAGGCCGTAGCATGGCAGACGGAAGATGGAGTGCTGCACGTGCGTTTTGATAAACCACAGAGAGCTATCACCAGAGGGCAGGCAGTTGTGTTATATGATGGAGATATCGTTGTAGGCGGCGGCGTGATTGAAAATTGTATTAAATGACAGATTTTCCTTGTCTTTCGCATTTTGTCGGACTGTCTTATCTGCACTGTTTTTTGGAAACGTTATAGTTATTAGCTATTAAACGCTATAGAAAATTTCCTATTGACGTACTAGGAATTAAATGGTAATATACAACTATGCTAAATCATATCAAACCGATATGAAAAGCGTAGAAACAAAAATGACTTGCAGATAAGGGCTTAAGAGCCGGAATCAGTTTTGCAGAGAAAAAGATTATTATAAATCAGAGAAAGATGAGGATATACACATGAGCAAAAAAATCGAAAGAAAAGACAGACATTTCAAATTTGAAACATTACAGCTTCACGTAGGACAGGAGAGTCCGGATCCGGTTACAGATGCAAGAGCAGTACCAATCTATCAGACATCTTCTTATGTATTCAGAAACTGCGATCATGCAGCTGCACGTTTCGGACTTGCAGATGCAGGTAACATTTACGGACGTCTTACAAACCCGACTGAAGATGTATTCGAGAAAAGAATCGCAGCGCTTGAAGGCGGTTCTGCGGCACTTGCAGTAGCATCCGGTGCAGCAGCAATCACATATACAATTGAGAATCTTGCACAGCAGGGTGACCACATTGTAGCAGCCAAGAATATTTACGGTGGAACAACAAACCTTCTGGAGCATACACTTCCGGCTTATGGAATCACAACAACATTCGTTGATGTATTTGATCTTGAAGAAGTAGAGAACGCAATTCAGGATAACACAAAAGCTGTTTACATCGAGACTCTTGGAAACCCGAACTCTGATGTAGTTGATATTGAAGCTATCGCAAAGATTGCTCATGCACATAAGATTCCGCTTGTAGTGGATAACACATTTGCAACACCTTACCTTGTAAGACCAATCGAATATGGTGCAGATATCGTTGTTCATTCTGCAACTAAATTCATCGGTGGACATGGTACAACAATCGGAGGTGTGATCGTTGAGAGTGGTAAATTTGACTGGGAAGCATCAGGTAAATTCGCATCTCTGACAGAGCCGAACCCAAGCTATCATGGCGTAAGCTTTACAAAGGCATGCGGACCGGCAGCATTTGTTACAAAGATTCGTGCAATTCTTCTTCGTGATACAGGTGCAACCATCTCTCCGGTAAGCTCATTCATTTTCCTTCAGGGACTTGAAACACTGTCACTTCGTGTTGAACGCCATGTAGAGAATGCACTGAAAGTTGTTCAGTACTTAAATAACCATCCGCAGGTAGAGAAAGTTCATCATCCGTCTGTATCCACAGATCCGGTTCAGCAGGAGCTTTATAAGAAATACTTCCCGAATGGCGGCGGTTCCATCTTTACATTTGAGATTAAAGGTGATGCGCAGAAGGCAAAGGACTTCATTGATAATCTGGAACTGTTCTCATTGCTTGCCAATGTAGCTGATGTTAAATCTCTTGTTATCCATCCGGCTACAACAACACACAGCCAGTGCACAGAAGAAGAACTTCTCGATCAGGTATCAAACCAAATACAATTCGTCTTTCCATTGGTACAGAGAATATTGACGATATCATTCAGGATCTTGATGAAGCATTTAAGGCAGTTGCTGAATAATACAGATATAACATCCTTATATATTGTATAAATAAAACATGAATAAAAAGACCATCTTCCGGATTTTCCCCCATATCTGCAAGATGGTCTTTTTGTTATTGTTTACACACCGCTATCCCGCGAGGTGTTTTGGCATGAATATGCCAAAATCCCGAGACATACAAGCCAAAATTCCATTGCCGCAGGCAATCTGGAATGAATTTTGGCTACGTTACTGTGAACGGAGTGAACAGTAACGTAAATTTTGGTGACTCCGTAATTTTCTTGGTTTGTTCATGAAAAATTCATTGTTTTCCATAACGGAAAGTGTTAGAATATACAAGTATTGTGTATTATAGTAAGCGTTTGTAATGTTCGCATGCTGCTGACATGTCTGCTGTGGACGGAGTGAACAGAAATTATTCCGCACAGTAGCAATTGTTATATGGCAGCAATGCTTGTATAAAAAAAGAAATAAACAGGAGTAAAAACCTAAATATGAATATGTTTTCAAAAAGTATTCGGGACCGCAGCCAGCGAGAGGTTAAGCGTATCATGCCTCTGGTTGAGAAAATTGAGAGCCTGCGCCCGG
>ENA-OQCF01000392-OQCF01000392.1-human-gut-metagenome-genome-assembly--contig:-NODE-392-length-17308-cov-5.380944_pt1 | contig 17308 bp, 18 predicted proteins | sample MGYA00242756_ERZ504573 | MGnify/ENA primary metagenome ERZ504573 (study PRJEB26092, sample SAMD00036240) | human gut metagenome | host: Homo sapiens | study: EMG produced TPA metagenomics assembly of... | reverse complement strand
TGACGGGGATCGTGCCGTAGCGGCAGGAGACCATCTGGGCCAGGCCGCAGGGCTCGGAGCGGGACGGCATCAGGAAGATGTCGCACCGGCGTAGATCTGCTGTGCCAGTTTGGCGTTGAAGCCGATGTAGACACCGACGCGGCCCGGGTTGCGTGCGCACAGCTCGTTGAAGAAGTTCTCATACTGGGTCTCGCCGGAGCCGAGGATGACCAGCTCGATGCCCTGCTGCAGCAGACCCTCGGCGATGGCTGAACCAGGTCAACGCCCTTGTGGCCAACCAACCGGGTGACCATGGCCATGACCGGGCTGCCGTCCTTATGCAGGCCGAACTCGTCCTGCAGGGCCTCTTTGCAGACAGCCTTGCCCTCCTGGAAGGTCTCGGCGTCGTAGTTTTTGGCAATGTCAGGGTCGGTGGCAGGGTTAAAGACATCGACGTCAATACCGTTCAGAATACCGCACAGCTTATACTGCTTCTGGCGCAGCAAGCCGTCCAGACCGTGGCTGAACCACGGGTCGAGGATCTCCTGCGCGTAGGTCGGGCTGACGGTGGTGACCTTGTCTGCACACTCGATGGCGCCCTTCATGAAGTTGGCGCAGCCGTCATATTCCACAACATGGGCGTCACGTGCGCCGATGCCGCAGGTATCCTCGAGAATATCCAGACCATACTTGCCCTGGTAGGCAATGTTGTGGATCGTGAACACCGTCTTGATGCGGCTGAACTTATCCAGATGGCGGTAGTACAGGTTCAGGTAGACGGGCGTCAATGCGGTCTGCCAGTCATTGCAGTTGATGATGTCCGGCTCAAAGTCGGTGTAGAACAGCATCTCCAGAATGGCGCGGGAGAAGAACGCGAAACGCTCGCCGTCGTCATAGAAGCCGTACAGGCCGCTGCGCTTGAAGTAATACTCGTTGTCGATGAAGTAAAAGACAACGCCGTCGCGCTCGGCCTTGAACAGGCCGCAGTACTGGCTGCGCCAGCCCACGGGCACGCTGAAGTTGGTGACATAGGTCAGCGTATCCTTGAATTTCAGGTCGCCGTACAGCGGCATAACGACGCGGGCGTCGATGCCGTCGCGGACCAGCGCCTTGGGCAGAGCGCCCGCAACATCGGCCAGGCCGCCGGACTTGGCAAAGGGTGCAGCCTCGCTGGCTGCGTACAGGATTTTCATAAGCACCTCCGTGCGAGTTTCACAAAATGAGGGCGAGGGAAAGTCTGGCTCTCCCCCGCCCTCTCATCAAAGTCGTCTCCGGGGAGAGGGAGTTCGACCTCTATGAGCGTTATGTCTCCCCTGTGTCAGCGTTTTGCTGGCGGGGGTATTTTATACGCTGTGGCCCTTGGCGACGAACACCGGGAAGGTGTCGGTGCCGGTCAGCTTCTTGTCCTCGGTGATGTGGACGTTCTTATCGGTGACGACGTACTCCACATTGCAGTTCGGCTCAACAACGGTATCCTGCATCAGGACGCAGTTCTTGACAACAGCGCCCTTCTTGATCTTGCAGCCGCGGAACAGCACGCTGTTCTCAACGGAGCCCTCGATGACGCAGCCGTCAGCCAGCAGGCTGTTCTTGACAGAACTGCCCTCCAGGTAGCGGGTCGGGTTATCGTCACGAATCTTCGTGTAGATGGGCGCGGGTCCGAACAGGGCATCCATGCTGCCTTCCTGGAGCAGACGCATATTCTCGTCGAAGTAGCTCTTCATGTCGGAGACGCGGGCGACATAGCCGTCGAACCGGTAGGCATGGACGTTCAGCAGCTTGAGGTTGCGGGCCAGGATGTCGCGCTCGAAGTAGACGAGGCCGCGGACGGAGGCATCGTGGATCAGGTGGATCAGGCTCTCGCGCTCAATGACATAGATGTTCATGGCGAGGTTCTGCTCACCGATGCGGTAGTCGTTGGACAGAATCTCAACAACGCGGTCATTGTCATCCAGACGGATGGTGTAGTTATCACTGCGGGCGCTCGGGGATGGCGGCGCGGTTGTAAACCATCGTGACGTCAGCGCCGGACTTGACATGGGCATCGATCAGCTTATTGAAGTCGAAGTTCATGGCAATGTAGGAGTCAGACAGGATGACGTAGCGCTCCTTCTGCGCCTCGAGCCAGTTCAGGATGCTGTCCAGTGCGTCCACACGGCCGGAGTACAGCTTGACGCTGCGCTCGGCAAAGGGCGGGACGATATTCAGGCCGCCGCGCTTACGGGTCAGGTCCCACTCACGGCCTGCGCCCAGGTGGTCCATCAGAGAGTGGTAGTTTTTACGCACGATGACGGACACGTTGTCGATGCCGGCGTTGGCCATGCTGGACAGCGTGAAGTCGATCAGGCGGTAACGTCCGCCGAACGGGATGGAGCCATCGAGCGCTCCGCCACCAGTTCGGGAACGAGGTTATCATACGTATTGGCGAAAATGACGCCGAGAGCATTCACATTGCTGTTTACCATTGTTCCTCACCATCCTTTACATCGCTGGAGACCATTGCCTTGGGGCCAACCACTGCGCCCTTGCCGATGACGACGCCGGAGCCGACGGTGGCGACATCGCCGGGCTCGGCAATGTTCAGGCCGCCCTCGGGCATAGCGCCGACGGTTGCGCCCTCCTCGATTGTGACGTTCTCGGCCACGATGCAGTGCTTGACGGACGCACCGGCCTTGATGACCGTGCCGCCCATAACGACGGCTGCTTCCACCGTAGCGCCCTTCTCAACGACTGCGCCGGGGAACAGGATGGAGTTTTTGACCGTACCGTTGACCTTGCAGCCCTCGGAGATCATCGAGTTGGAGATGGTGGCGTCGCTGCCGATCTGCTGGCAGGGACGGCCCGTGTTGCGGGAGTAGATCTTCCAGTTCTCATCGAACAGGTTGATGCCGGAATGCTTCGGGTCCAGGACCTCCATGTTGGCCTGCCACAGGCTGGAGATCGTGCCGACGTCCTTCCAGTAGCCGCTGAAGTGGTACGCATACATACGGCGGCCATCCTTCAGCAGGTTGGGAATGACGTTCTTGCCAAAGTCGTTCTCGGAGTTGGGGTCAGCCTCGTCCTCGCTCAGGTATTTCTTCAGGATGTCCCAGTTGAAGATGTAGATGCCCATGGAAGCCAGGTTGGACTTGGGCTCCTTCGGCTTTTCCTGGAAGGCGTTGATGCGGTCATCCTCGTCGTGACCATCAGCCGAAGCGGGATGCCTCGCTCCATGGCACCTCCATGACGGCGACGGAGAACTCTGCATTCTTCTCCTTATGGAAGCGCAGGAAGTCAGAGTAATCCTGCTTGCAGATCTGGTCACCGGACAGGATGATGACATACTTAGGGTCATAACGGTCAATGAAGGACAGGTTCTGATAGATGGCGTTGGCCGTGCCCTTGTACCAGTCAGAGCCGGAAGCCTGCTGGTACGGCGGCAGAACGTGAACACCGCCGTGCAGGCGGTCAAGGTCCCACGGCTGGCCGTTGCCGATGTACTCGTTCAGGACGAGGGGCTGATACTGGGTCAGGATGCCCACCGTGTCAATGTCAGAATTGACACAGTTGGACAGCGGGAAGTCGATGATACGATACTTTCCGCCAAACGGAACTGCCGGCTTGGCGAGCTTCTGGGTCAGCGCGTACAGACGCGAGCCCTGGCCGCCTGCCAGGATCATTGCGATCATTTCTTTAGCCATAAGATTTCTCCCCTTAAAATTTTGGCAGAATGCCGTTTTTAACATATATCCAAAGACGGCTTACACCGTCGTTTTGGCCTTGGGCGGACGTCCGCGGCGCTTGGGAGCCGCCTCGGTCACGGCGTCTGCGGCAGGGGCCGCAGTCTTGGCAGTGGTTTTTGCCGTCTTTTGGGCGGCGGGCTTGGCGGGCTTTTCCGCTGCCTTGTCCTCCGCCTTGGCGCGCGCGGCTTGCGGGCAGCGGGCACGCTCAGGTAGAGGGTGGACAGCGGCGGCAGCGTCAGCGAAATATGCTGGTCGAAGCCGTGCATCGGGCCCTTCTTCGCCTTGACCGTGCCGTTGGTCACGCCGGAGCCGCCGTACTTCTTATCGTCTGAGTTGAGGATCTCCTTGTAGCTGCCGGGGTTCGGCACGCCCATCTTGTACTCCTTGCGCAGCACCGGGTTGAAGTTGCATACGACAAGCACCATCTTGCCCGCAGCGTCGCGGCGCAGGAACGCGATGACGCTCTGCTTGCTGTCGTCGGGCACGATCCACTGGAAGCCCTCCCAGCTGTAATCGACCTGCCACAGGGCGGGCGTGTCACGGTAGAAGTGGTTCAGATCCCTGACGTAGCTTTGCAGCTCACGGTGCTTATCGTAGCCGAGCAGCATCCAGTCGAGCGGTTTCTTCTCGTCCCACTCGATAAACTGGCCGAAGTCCTGGCCCATAAAGAGCAGCTTTTTGCCGGGGTGGGCCATCATGTAGCCGAAGAAGGTGCGCAGGTTCGAGAATTTTTCCTCATAATCGCCGGGCATCTTGTTCAGCAGGCTGCACTTGCCGTGGACGACCTCGTCGTGGCTGATGGGCAGCACGAAGTTCTCACTGAACGCATAGAAGAAACTGAACGTGACCTTGCCGTGGTTGCCGGCGCGGAAGAGCGGGTCGGTTTTCATGTAGCTGAGCATGTCGTTCATCCAGCCCATGTTCCACTTGAAATTGAAGCCCAAGCCCCCGTCGGACGCGGGCTTTGTGACCAGCGGCCAGGCGGTGGATTCCTCGGCGATCATCATTTTATGCGGATAGCGGCCCAGGATAGCCGTGTTCAGCTTCTGCAGGAAGGCGATGGCCTCGAGATTTTCCTTGCCGCCGTTGACGTTCTGCTCCCACTCGCCGTCCTTGCGGTTGTAGTCGAGGTAGAGCATACTGGCGACAGCATCGACGCGCAGACCGTCCACATGATAGCGGTCCACCCAGAACATGGCGCTGGAGATCAGGAAGCTCTCAACCTCCTTCATGCCGTAGTTAAAGACCATCGTGCCCCATTCCTTGTGCTCACCGCGGCGGGGGTTTGGGTCCTCATAGCAGGGGGCGCCGTCGAACATGTACAGGCCGTAGCCATCCTTCGGGAAGTGGGCCGGGACCCAGTCCAGAATGACGCCGATGCCCGCCTGATGCAGCTTGTCGACGAAGGCCATGAAGTCTTTCGGCGTGCCATAACGGCTTGTCGGGGCAAAATAGCCCGTGACCTGATAGCCCCAGCTGCCGTCGAAGGGATACTCGGTGATGGGCAGCAGCTCCACATGGGTGTAGCCCATTTCCTTTATGTACGGGATCAGCTCGTCGGCCAGCTCGGCATAGTTGTAGGGCACGCCGTTTTCGGGGTCCTTCATCTTCCAGCTGCCGGCCTGCAGCTCGTAAATGGACATCGGGCTGTTGATGACATCCCGCTTTTCCTCGTCGCTGACCCAGGCGGCATCCCCCAGGTGTAGCCCTCAATATCATAGACCTTGCTGCCGTTGGACGGGCGGGTCTCGGTATGGAAGGCATACGGGTCAGCCTTATAGACCAGCTCATCCGCCGGGGTGGTGATGCAGTATTTGTAGACGTCAAATTGTTTGATGCCGGGAACGAAGCGCTCCCAGATACCGTCCGTCACCTTTTCCATCGGGTGCTCGCCGGGCGTCCAGCTGTTGAAGTCACCCACGATGGAAACAGCCTTGGCGTGCGGTGCCCAGACACGGAACACCGCGCCGGCCTCGCCGTTTTCCTCGCACAGATGCGCACCGAAGTAGCGATAGGCCTCCTGATTGTTGCCCTGCTTGAACAGATAAATGGGCAGATCGGAGCTTTTGGGCGTTTCTTTGCGCTGTTTCAACGTAATCTCCCCTTTTGAGCGGTGCTGTAGTGAATACAGTACACTGACTCTGTATAATCTCTGTCTCTATATTACCTGTTTCTTACAGGAAATGCAAGGTCTTTTGTGTAATATTCTGCTAAAATTTTCGTATGTTACCCATTCGTTTTGTACAAGTTCGACATAAATCGGGTGCTTTTTCGGACAAATATACAAAAAAAGTCCCCTGTAAGGTGCTTTTTACACTTTGCAGGGGATTTGTGCAATCCGGGAATTATTTTCAGGTCCCGTAGATGTAGTACGGGTTCTCGCCGCTGTAGACGCTGCGGCGGTTCCAGACCGTGTGGGTGGCCAGATATTCAGCCAGGCATGGTAGCCTGCGGCATTGAAGTGGACGCGTCCTTCGTGGCGTAGTCGTCGATCTGGCTGCCGTCGGCGGGGTTGGTCAGGGCCTCGCGGATGTTGATATAGTAGCAGCCCTTTCGCAGCGCCATGTTGGCCAGCAGGTCGTTGACCGCGGCAATGCGGGTGTTGTCCAGACCGGGCTTGGAGGCGACCACATCCTCCTGTACGCCGGGGATGGACTGGATATAAATCGTCACGCCGGGGTTCAGCTGCTCACGCAGCATATCAATGAGGCGCTCGTAGTAGGCGATAAAGCTGTCCTCACTGCCCTGCACGACGAGGTTGTTCGTGCCGACAAGGATATAAAGATAATCCGGCTGGCTGGCGGCAATGGTTTCCATCGGGGTCTCGTTCGCACCGGTGACGGCGTTCTTGACGCTGACATTGTTGACAAAGGTCTGCACGCCCGCGCTGACGTAGGTGGCGTAGTGGGCATTGTGGTAGCCCGTATCGTAGATGCCAAGGCCCGACGCGATGCTGTCGCCCGCGAAGGTGACGGTGTTGAAATAGTCGTTCGTCACAGTGCTCAGCATCGGGACGGCCACCATGCGGTGATCGGTGTTGCGGTACTCGGTGTCGATCGTGGCCGCGACGGCCTCGGACTTGTCCCACGCGGCGGTATCGACGCCCGGCAGGATGCGCTGCGGCTCGGCAATGTCTGCCGGGGCTGCCGAGGGGGCCTCGGTGGGCACAGCGGCGGATGCGGCCTGCTCCGGCGTAGCAGATTCCGCCGGGGAAGTCTGAGCCGGGGCACTCTTACGGGTGAACCAGAAGTAGCCCACGCCGATGCAGAGCACCACTAAAACAACGATGAGGATCAGGAACAGTCTGCGCTTGCGGCGCCTGCCTGCGACCTCATTACGGTAGGTATAAAAATCAGCCATAAAAGCTCCTATTCTTTACGCAATCAAGCATGTATAGCTATTATACGCCGGAACCGCACCGGGTACAAGTGGCCACAGCAAATTTTACAGGCCGAAAAAGGGACGTTTGCAAAAATCAGCTTGACGCTTTTCTCCTGTACCTCTATAATAAGAGTAAGAATAGACGTGACCAATCATCACAGAACGGAGGTCCTGCCCCATGGCATGGATGATCGTATCCGACAGCTCCTGCGAGATCCGCGAGCTGAAAAACCCGGCACCGGGCGTGCAGTTTGCCCTTGTACCGTTTAAAATTCGCGTTGGTGAACGCGAGTATGTTGACCTTGCCACGCTGAACACCCAGCAGATGCTGCAGGCCATGACCGACTACAACGGTGCCAGCACCACCGCCTGCCCCAGCCCCGAGGAATGGGCCGAATATTTTTTGCAGGCGGACAACGTGTTTGCCCTCACCATCAGCAGCAACCTGTCCGGCAGCTACAATGCCGCCATGGCCGCGCGCGAGATGGTGCTGGAGGAGCACCCCGAAAAGAAAATTTTTGTGCTGGACACGCTGAGCTGCTCCGGTGCGCTGGCCGGTGCCGCCGAGCTGGCCAACAAGCTGATCGGCGAGGATCAAACATTTGACGACATCTGCTTTGCGCTGAAAAAGTTTGCCGATAGCACCCACATCCTGTTTGCACTGGCGAGCTTTGACAATCTGGCCAAGAACGGCCGTGTAAACAGGGTAGTTGGTTTTATCGCAGGCCGCCTGAACATGCGCGTTCTGGGCCGCCGCACGCCGGACGGCAAGATCGACTTTTTCTTCAGACCCGCGGCGAGACCCGCGTGCTGGCAAAGATTCTGGAGCAGATGGACGAAGACAAATACGATGGTGTCCATCCGGTGCTCATCAGCGAGTGCGGCAATCAGAACGCCGCCCAGCTTTTGCATCACGGCATTGAGGCCAAGTGGCCCGGCGCTCCGGTGAAGATCGTGCCCTGCTCCGGCTTGTGCAGCTTCTACGCGCAGGATCAGGGCATCATTATCACGTATTGAGGCAAAAATATACCGCCGTGCATGGATTTGCACAGCGGTTTTTGTTTTGTTGGCTTCCCCTTGGGGGAAGCTGTCAGCGGCCCTGACCGCTGTCTGATGCGGGGCAGGTGTACGGCCATCATCCGTTGGCGGGATATGACATAGACCTGCCCCTCATCCGGCCTCGGGCGGGGCCTCGGCCACCTTCCCCCGCCCGCGGGGGAAGGCATTCTTACTCCGGCAGCCGCTCCTTCACGAAATCCAGGAACGCCTGGGCGGCGGGGGCGAGGTTCTCGCCGCAGGCGAGACCGATCTCCATCATCTGGTGGGGATTCATCGGGCGCTCCACGACGCCGGGATAGCCGTCCTGGTGGTTGATGGCATTGTTTACGCTGATGCCCAAGCCCGCCGACACCATGGCATAGGTCGCCGTGATGTCCATCGTGGAATAGCGCGCGTCGGGGCGGGCCTTCAGCTTGTCAAAAATCAGGGTGATGTCGGTCTCCATGCCCGGGTAGCTGTCGATGAACGGCTCGGTCTTCAGGCTTTCCACCGGGAAGGACTCGCGGTCCGCCAGCGGGTGGTTTTTGGGCAGCAGGACCATCAGCTCGTCCTGACGGATGGGCAGCCAGACCGGCAGCGAGTCACGGTGGCTGATGAGGCAGAAATCCGTGCGGTGATCCAGCAGCATCTCGGCCAGCTCGCTGCTGGTGCCGTTGACGATCTTGATGACCACGCCGGGGTGCCGTGTACGGAACGCCGCCATCATCCGGGTGACCCACTCATAGTAGCAGTTATACGCCGTACCGATGACAATGGTGCCGCAGTCTGCGCCGCGCACCTTGGCTGCGGTCTGTTCCAGCCGCTCCTGCGCAAACAGCAGCTCACGCACCGACGGCAGCAGCTGGCAGCATTCCGCGGTGGGCTGCACACCGCTTTTGGCGCGGTACAGCAGGGCAAAGCCCAGCTCCTTTTCCAGCGTTGCCACGCTGCGGCTGATGCCGGAGACCGTAAAACCCATCTCCTCCGCCGCCGCACGCAGCTGCCGTGGTCGATTGCCTTTAATAAGATCTGCCAGCGTTCTGTATCCATCTTGTACCTCTTGTTGCTATATTTGCAATTTTGTAAAAATTGTGTTACGTTTTTATCAATCATAAGACAGAACGCCGGATTTGTCAAGAGCGGGAGGGCGGAAAATAAAAAAAGTCTCCCCCGGTTACGAGGGAGGTTCCCCGCAGAGCCGGAGCTTGGGGTTCATCACTCTTTTATATTCCGCGCCTGCTTGCGCTTCATGCGCTCAAGCAGAGCTGCCTTCTGCTTATCCCATCTGGCATCGTACTCCGGGGTAGCCGGGTCGATGCAGCGGGCAAAGCTCCAATGCAGGCCGTCGCGGCGGCTCAGCTTAAAGCGCAGATACCAGTGCCCGCAGTAGGGGCAGGCTGCTCTGGTAAAGTAGCCCGTGTTGCCGCGCTTGAGCCAGACCTCGTCGTTTTGCAGCGGTGCGCCGCACTCAGGCAGCCGGCCTGATACAGCTCGGGCACGCTGCGGTAGTCGTCGTGTTCCATGCGGTTCATGAACAGCTTCACGTCGCGGCCCGTGTTCTCGGCGCCGAGCAGTGCCTCGGTCAGCAGCTCCTCCTCCGTCGGATAGGTCGCGAGGCCCTCGGCCAGCGGCAGCTTGCGGCAGACCCTGGCCGTATAGAGCGCGTCGTCCAGTGCGTTGTGGAACGGTTCTTCCTTGGGGATGCCCAGGCGGTCCACAACGCTTTCCAGGGTCAGGCCCTCTCCCTCCTTGCGGGGGTAAGCCTGCAGGAAGATGCGCTGCAGGTCGTACCAGCGGTTCGGCCAGTTTTCATCCAGCCCGACGAGGAACAGGTTTTGCTTTAAAACCGGCACGTCGTCCAGGCCCCACTCGGCCAGCTCGGCATCGTCGCCCGCCCAGTCAAGAAATTTCTGCAGGCCCTCCTTCATCGGCAGGCCCGCGTCCAGGTCGCCCTGGGACAGACCCGTGACCTTGGCGATATGATGCTGCAATTTGCGGAAAATGTGCGGCTTGAGGTTGACCTCAAACGTATCCAGCACATCGCCGCGGTCATTGATGCGGGCCGCGCCGATCTGAATGATTTCACCGCGCAGCGTCAGCTCCGTGCCGTGATAGAGGAAGGTTTTCGGCTGGTAGCCGATGTTCCATTCCAAATCGAAAACGATCAGATTCACAGGTCAGGTCTCCTCATTCAAAATAAACTTTTCCACTGCCAGGCCCACGCCGTCGTGGTCGTTATCGGCGGTCAGGTAGTTGGCTGCGGCCTTGACCGGCGGCTGGGCGTTGCCCATGGCCACGCCCATACCGGCCAGGCGTATCATCGGCAGGTCGTTCCAGCCGTCACCGCAGGCCATCAGGTTGGCGGCGGTCAGGCCCTTGGCGCGCAGCAGAATTTCCAGCGAGGTATCCTTGCCGACGCCGAGGGGCATTGTTTCAATAAAGAAAGGTGCGCTGCGGCAGATGGACAGCTTGCCCGCAAACTCCTGCTGCATCAGCTCCTCAACGTGCGGCATGTCGGCGGGGTCGCCAGTCAGCAGCAGCTTGTTGATGGGGTAGGTCACCTCGGCGGGCAGGTTTTCCACCTTGCGCACGGGGATCTTGTTGATGCGGGCTTCCTCCAGCACGTAGGGGGCGTCGGGAACCTCGGTCACGATGCCGTTTTTGTCGTAGGTCAGCGGCACGACGTTCCAATAGCGGCTGAACGTGCAGACCGGCTCGATCAGGTCTGCCGGGAAGGCATGCTGCACCAGCGTCTGTCCGGTCCGGCAGTCGATGATCTTGCCGCCGTTGTAACTCAAAATACAGCCGCCGTACTTTTCGAGCTCGAGCTCCCTGGCCAGCGGCTCAATGCCGACGGTGGGCCGCCCGCTGGCCAGCACGATGCAGACGCCGCGGCGGGCCGCCTCCTGCAATGCCGCCTTTGTGCGCGGCGTGATGACTTTTTCGGTGTTGGTCAGGGTGCCGTCAAGGTCCAGCGCCAAAACTTTATATTGCATGGTTATTCCCCCGGAATGCAGATTTGTGTATATTGTACTCTAAAATGGGGGATTATGCAAGCATCTTGCCTTCCCCTGTGGGGCTGCGCCCGCAGGCACGTGTCGGAGCGCAACCGCCGTAGGCGGCTCTTAGCGCGTAGACTGAAGCTGGCCCCGCAGGGCCGGATGAGGGGTATGTTTGCCATTTTTACCCGTTGATGGGATACCATGGCAGGGTCGGCCTCATCAGTCAGTGGTCGGAGCCGCTGACAGCTTCCCCCGCGGGGGAAGCCTTTTGTTTAAGATTAGCCATTTCTAACGTATTGACAAGCATTCTCACCTATGCTACACTATCCCAAGCAATAAGGGAGTAGTCAGCGCAACGGTGGAGCAGCCGCCGCGCAGTTCTGCCAACACAATGAGCGTTTGCTCTGGCTTTACTTTAAACGACGAGACTTATCTGCCCGTTTTCACGTGGATAGGTCTTTTTTATTGTCTGCACCCTGCCAAAACGGAGGAGAAAATCATGACTTTATTCGACCTGATCCTGATTGCCGTCAGCCTCTCGATGGACGCATTCGCCGTCTCGATCTGCAAGGGGCTGTCCGTCCGCAAGGTAAGTCTGCAGCACGCTATGATCTGCGGCGTCTGGTTCGGCGGGTTCCAGTTTTTGATGCCTGCACTGGGCTATTTTCTCGGTGACCGGTTTGCCGCGCTGCTGACGAAGTTCGGCCCGTGGATCGCGTTTGTGCTGCTGGCGCTCATCGGTGCGAACATGATCACGGAGAGTTTTGGCGGCGACGAGCAGCTGGACGACGACTACTCCGCCAAAGCCATGCTGCCGCTGGCCATCGCCACCAGCATTGATGCGTTCGCCGTCGGCGTCAGCTTTGCAGCCATGCAGGTGGACATTCTGCCCGCTGCCGGGCTGATCGGCGTTATCACCTGCCTGTGTCCGCCATCGGCGTCAAGGTCGGTGCCATGTTCGGCGACAAGTACCGCGCCCCCGCCGAGCGTATCGGCGGCATTGTGCTGATCCTGATCGGTGTCAAGACGCTGCTGACGGGGCTGGGTGTGCTGTAATTTGGTGTGCCTGTAGGGGCCGGGCACGCCCGGCCCGCGGCTTACCCGCAAACGCCCGGATGAGCGGGCGGATATGGAATCCGCCCCTACGGCGTGGGGGTCGATGCTCGTCATCGCCCCGGAAGCGCGGGGTCGCCGGAATCTTGCGGGCCGCAGATGTGCGGTCCCTGCAATGCTGCAAGACAAGCAAAAACGCTCCGGGCGTATGGAACATTCTCCATACCGCCCGGAGCGTCATTTATTGTAGGGTTCAGCGCAGAACCAGCTGTCCGTTCCCATCCGCATCCACGGTCAGGGTGTCCCCTGCCGTGTGGGCGCCGCCGATGATCTCCTTCGCGATCATCGTTTCCACATGGGACTGGATGTACCGCTTCAAGGGGCGGGCGCGTAGATCGGGTCATAGCCGCCGTCGATGATGGCGTTCTTGGCCGCGTCGGTGACAACCAGTTTCAGCTGTTTGTCCTCCAGACGTTTGCGCAGGTCGGCCAGCATCAGGTCAACGATGGAGCCGATTTCGGTCTTGGTCAGGCTCTTGTAGTAGACAATGTCGTCCAGACGGTTCAGGAACTCGGGGCGGAACTGGCGCTTGAGCAGCTGGTCAATGGCGTTTCTGGCCTCGTCGGACAGCTCGTTGCTGCCGTTGGCGCGGCTCTTTTCCAGATCCTCCAGAATCAGGTCGGAGCCCAGGTTCGACGTCAGGATGATGACGGTGTTCTTGAAGTCCACCGTGCGGCCCTGGCTGTCGGTAATGCGGCCATCGTCCAGCACCTGCAGCAGGATGTTGAACACGTCCGGGTGGGCCTTTTCGACCTCATCGAACAGCACAACGCTGTAGGGGTGGCGGCGCACGGCCTCGGTCAGCTGGCCGCCCTCCTCATAGCCGACGTATCCCGGAGGCGCACCGATCAGACGCGAGACGCTGAATTTCTCCATATACTCGGTCATGTCGATACGGACCATGTTCTTCTCGTCGTCAAACAGGGCCTGCGCCAGCGCCTTGGCCAGCTCGGTCTTGCCGCGCCCGTGGGGCCGAGGAACAGGAAGCTGCCGATGGGGCGGTTCGGGTTCGCGATGCCGGCGCGGGAGCGCAGGATAGCGTCCGAGACCTTCTGCACGGCCTCGTCCTGACCGATGACCCGCTGATGCAGCGTGTCCGGCAGGCGGAGCAGCTTCTCGCGTTCGCCTTCGACGAGCTTGGAGACCGGGATGCCGGTCCAGCGGGCGACGATGTTCGCAATTTCTTCTTCCGTTACGCGGTCACGAAGCAGGCTGGATTCTTTCTTTGCTTCGGCCAGCTTTTCTTCTTCCTCCAACTGCTTTTGCAGGGTGGGCAGCTTGCCGTATTGCAGCTCACCGGCCTTGGCGTAGTCGCCGGTGCGGGTCGCCTTTTCGATCTCGGCCTTGGTGGATTCCACCTCAGCGCGCAGGCTCTGCACCTTGTTCACGGCGTTCTTCTCGTTCTCCCACTGCGCCTTCTTGCTGTTGAAGCTGTCGCGCAGCTCGGCCATCTCCTTTTCCAGCGTGGCCAAACGCTGCTTGGACAGCTCGTCGGTCTCTTTCTTTAAAGAGGCCTCCTCGATTTGCAGCTGGGTGATGCGGTGGTTCATCTCGTCCAACTCGGCGGGCATCGAATCCAGCTCGGTCTTGACCATAGCGCAAGCCTCATCGACGAGGTCGATGGCCTTATCAGGCAGGAAGCGATCCGTGATGTAGCGGTCCGACAGCGTCGCGGCGGCGATCAGGGCGGCGTCCTGAATCTTGACGCGTGGTAGACCTCGTAGCGCTCCTTCAGGCCGCGCAGGATCGAGATGGTGTCCTCGACAGTCGGCTCATTGACCATGACCGGCTGGAAACGACGCTCCAGCGCGGGGTCCTTCTCGATATACTCGCGGTACTCGTCCAGCGTGGTCGCGCCGATGCAGTGCAGTTCGCCGCGGGCCAGCATGGGCTTGAGCAGGTTGCCGGCATCCATCGCGCCGTCGGTCTTGCCCGCACCGACAATGGTGTGCAGCTCATCGATGAAGAGGATGATCTTGCCCTCGGACTTCTTGACCTCGTTGAGGACGCTCTTCAAGCGTTCCTCAAACTCGCCGCGGTATTTGGCACCTGCGACCAGCGCACCCATGTCCAGACTGAACACGGTATGATCCTTCAGATTTTCGGGCACATCTCCGCTTTCGATCCGCTGCGCCAGCCCCTCGGCGATGGCGGTCTTACCGACACCGGCCTCACCGATCAGCACGGGGTTGTTCTTGCGTTTGCGGGACAGGATACGGATGACATTGCGAATTTCCGTATCGCGTCCAATCACAGGGTCAAGTTTATGCGCCTTTGCCATTTCGACAAGGTCTTGACCGTACTTTTTCAGAGCGTTGTAGGTGTCCTCCGGGTTATCACTCGTGACCCTCTGATTGCCACGCACCGTACTCAGCTGCTTCATAAATTTCTCGGTTGTGATGCCGAAAGTCTTGAAGATTTCGCTGGCAGCCTTGCCGGGCCTCTGCAAAATGCCGAGGAGTACATGCTCTACGCTGATGTATTCATCCTTCATCTGCTTGGCCTGCTGCTCGGCGGCATTGAGGGCGCGGTCCAGATCGTTGGAGATGTAGATCTTCTCCGGGTCACGGCCAGAGCCGGTCACGCGGGGCAGCGCCTCGACCTTCTGCAAGGCCGCCTGGGCAAAGGCATTGGCGTCAATGCCGAGGGTCTGTAGCAGCTGCGGGATAAGCCCGTCCTGCTGCTGGGCAAGGGCGGCCAGCAGGTGCTCCTGCTCCACCGCGTTGTTGGAATATTCCACCGCGATGCGCTGTGCAGCCTGCAAAGCCTCACGGGTTTTCTGTGTCATTTGTTCGATGTTCATAGTGCGTACCTCCTTTAGTGCAGATAGCGCATTGTTCTGGCAGTCTCGCACATAAAGCGCTTGGATTTTGCAGTTCAAGAATCCGTTTTCGCAAATTCTGTGTGTTTGCTTTTCTTTAGCACTCTATCTGTTCGACTGCTAATATTGTAGCACATTCACATACCATGTCAATAGGAAAATTGCAAACAAATTGTGAATTTGCAGGAAAAATCATTGGTAAAAGTTGGAGAAACAATCGGAGGGGAGCGGATAGTTAGATATTTTTCAAAATATCTATTGACAGCGGCAGGTGCATAGGAGTATAGTATAGGCATAGACAGTTAGACGTTTATCTAATTGTTTATCAGGAAAGGAGTTGTTCTGTTTGGGAGATGCTTTCAAGGCGCTGGCCGACCCGACGCGGCGGCGCATTTTAGAACTGCTGGCACAGGGCGATCTGACCGCCGGGGAGATCGCCGCACATTTTGATATGACAAAGCCGTCCGTCAGTCACCATCTGAACATTTTAAGAAGTGCGGCGCTTATTACCGATGAGCGCCGCGGCCAGAACATTGTGTACAGTGTGAATCTGACCGTATTTCAGGAATTGATGAAGTGGTTTTATGACTGCGGACTTGTAAAGGGAGACGATAGCAATGAAAAAGAATAAACTGTTCTGGATTTTAACCGTGGTCTGCGTGCTGAATTTTGCCGCGCACCTGTACTTCTACCCCTCCCTGCCGGACATTGTGCCCACCCACTGGGGAGCCAGCGGGCAGGTCAACGGCTGGGGGCCGAAATCCACGGTTTTGATTTTGGCCGCGCTGCCGTTTGCGATGTTGATTTTGTTTGAGGTCATCCGCAAAATCGACCCCAAGCACCAGAATTTTGAGAAGTTCGGCAAGGTATGGAACCTGTGCGTAGTGCTGTTCACCGTGATGATGGCCGCGTTCAGCTGGCTGAGTGAGTTGGCTGTTTTCGGTAAGCTGCCGGACAGCAGCAACCTCGTCAGCATTCTGGTCTGCGGCGGCATCGGCGTATTGTTCATCATCCTGGGCAATTTTATGCCGCAGATCAAGCAGAATTATACCTTCGGCTGCCGCACGCCCTGGGCGCTGAACGACGAGCACAACTGGCAGCGCACCCAGCGCATGGGCGGGTACACCTTTGTCGTTATGGGCATTGTCCTGTTGGTGCTTGCCTTCCTGGGCGGCCTGCTGGGCGACATTGCTACGCTGATCGTGTTGCTGGCCGCCGTTCTTGGCGGCAGCGCGTGGATTTATTTGTATTCGTATCTGGTGTATGTGGGGAAGATGAAGTAAGAGCCTAAAGCCTTCCCCTTTGGGGGAAGGTGGCCCCGCAGGGCCGGATGAGGGGCGGGTGTGTCATTGCTATCCGTTAGCGAGTTTTGACGGCAGGTCGCCCCTCATCAGTCAGCGGGCGTGGCCGCTGACAGCTTCCCCCGAGGGGGGGAGCCATATAGGCAAGCAGCCCGTGCTTCGATTGGGAAGCACGGGCTGTTGTTATGTCTTATTCAATCCCTTTTCAATAAACTGCGGGCCCTTATTTATACAGCTCGACCAGATTCAGCAAAATTTCGACGCCCTGATCCATCTTCTCGGCGGTGATGCACTCGCAGGGGCCGTGGAAGTTGAAGCCGCCGGTGCCGAGGTTCGGGCAGGGCAGGCCCATATAGCTCAGGGTCGCGCCGTCGGTGCCGCCGCGGACCGGGGTCTCGATAGTTCAGGCCCGCCGCGCGGATGGCCTTGCGGGCGTTCTCGACAGATGGAAGTGGGGCTGAATTTTCTCCAACATATTATAATAGCTGTCCTTGATGTCCAGCTCCACCGTGCCCGCGCCGTAGCGGTCATTCAGGCAGGCGGCAATATGCTGCATCTGGTCCTTGCGGGCGGCAAACTTGGCGGCATCATGGTCGCGCACGATGTAGCCAGGTGCGCGGTGGTCACGTCACCCTGCATACTCGTCAGGTGGAAGAAGCCCTCACGGCCCTCGGTGTGCTCGGGGCGGGAGAAGGCGGGCAGCGCAGCGTGGAACTCCATGGCCACGTTCTGCGCATTGATCATCGAGTTCTTGGCGCTGCCGGGGTGGACGCTGAAGCCGTGCACGGTCACGACGGCAGCGGCGGCATTGAAGTTCTCATAGCTGATCTCGCCGACGTCCTCGCCGTCAACAGTGTAGGCGTAGGCCGCACCGAAGCCCTCGACGTCAAACAGGCTCGCGCCCTCGCCGATCTCCTCATTCGGGGGTGAAGCCGGATGCAGAGCCTTGCC
>ENA-OQCF01000391-OQCF01000391.1-human-gut-metagenome-genome-assembly--contig:-NODE-391-length-17314-cov-33.696457_pt1 | contig 17314 bp, 18 predicted proteins | sample MGYA00242756_ERZ504573 | MGnify/ENA primary metagenome ERZ504573 (study PRJEB26092, sample SAMD00036240) | human gut metagenome | host: Homo sapiens | study: EMG produced TPA metagenomics assembly of... | reverse complement strand
GGACCGGGAGCTGTTCAATCTGCTTGCCGAGGCCTCCGCCAAGACGGGCATACCCAAATCCCGTTTCGTGAGATACGCCATCCAGCCGTTCAGCTACACGGAACTCGCCCCCGGCACCACCGATTGGAACGACGTGTACCGCACCGACCCCGACCCCGAACATCCGCTGAAGCGGGGACGCCAGCTCAATGTCATGCTCACCGGCGACGAATACGAGATGCTGTGCCGGGCCGCGTTCAAGCTGGGCATCGCGCGCAGCGCATGGGTGCGGGAACGGGTGTACGCGCTCCTCTGCCGCTCCTATGCGGACGAGCTCTCCCCGCTCACGGACGCGAGCATCCGCGACAACGCGACGATGCTGCTCAAGGAGCTCAAGACGAAGGATGCGGGAAGATGACATTCCAAAAAAAGGAAGAGCCCCTTCCCATTCGTGGAAGAAGGCATCACCCCGAACGATCATCCACCCTCATGCGTTTTCCTATGCGCTCGTATGGATATGTCCATGGACACCCACATGGACACGTCTATGGACACCCACATGGATATGTCCATGGACATCCACATGGAGATGCTCATCAAATCGAAGGTAAGCAAGCTAGACGGTTCATGTACATGAACGAACGTAGCACCTCCCGCGCCCGTCGGCGCAGGAGCAACAACCCGAGTGCCGAAGGCCGATGGAGGAGGAGAAAGAATAATGCGTAAAAGAAGCAGCAAAGGCGGCGGCGCGCAGCGCTCCATCCAAGTGCATCTCATGGTGAACGAAGAGGAAGCCGCGATGATCCGCGCCGCCGCGAGGAAACGGAACCAGACGGTATCCCTCACCATCATCGAAGCGGTAAAGCTGTTGGAGGGAAGCCTGTACGTCGAGGAGGAGGAACATGATTCGCCCACCGTCCAGGCGCTCAGGGAGATCGAATACCAGCTGCGCCGCATCGGCCGCAACGTCAACCAGATCGCGCACAACGCGAACAGGGAGATGAACGCGACCATCGAGGACGAGGCATCGGCGTCCTACGCCGTCCGGCAATGCCGGGAGCTGATAGACCATCTCGATGCCGTCATCGGGCAGTCCGGGGGAGTGCCTGATGACGCGAACCGGTCAGAGGAGGGTCAGGCTTTGCGGACGGTCCGCTTGTAGTCCTTGGATTTCTTCGATGAACCGGGAGAACGTCATGGTTTCTCCCTGGATCAGGTCGTCATAGGATTCCTTGACTACCTTGGGCATGACCAGGTGGATGTGCAGTTCATCGAGTTGGGCGAGCTTGGGATGGGTCACGTCGCCGGGAGTCAGGGTGAACAGGTGTTTGTCCCTGATCCGGTTGGCTTCGTCGGCGACCTGGCGGAAACGATCCTTGATGGAGGTTTTCGAGGCGAGCATACGCAGCTGTTCCTCGGGGAACGCCGGATCCTCGTAGGCGGCTTGCGAGGGAAACAGGAAATCGGGTTTCTTTCCGTTTTCCGTCTTGGCCTGCGCCTCGTATTCGATGCCGCGCGCGTCGAGGATGTGGGCGATGTGGATTTCGAGGACCTTGCCTGCGCGGCTCATGCGCCGGTTGCGCACGGAGGTGTAGAACGAAGTGAACGAGTCAACGTCGATGACGCCATCCGATACGAATGGCGCGGCATCGTAGTCGTGTTGGATGACCGCCCGCTCATAGAGTTTGAACAGCAGGTAGCTGCGGTCGTAGTATTCGATCACCACGTCGTCAGGGTCATCGTGCGTGGGGTCCACGTCCGTCAAGGAGGATTGGGAGAAGGCCGCGAACTCCTCGTTGCTGGGGAACCTGTATCCCCATCTGCCGATCATCTCGGGGAGATACGTGTCATCCCGCACTTCGACGTTGATGCCGAGAGCTTCGAAGATCTGCGCGCCGAAGGCGTCCAGCTCACGTTCCGTGTTGTCGTGGAAGCGGAACGCGCCCTCCTGTTCGTCGTCGATGCCGAAGAGCCATTTGGCTTGGGCTTCGGCCGTGCTGTCATGCTGTGCGATGATGATCAGCAGGCGATTGTCCCTGAGCATACCGAAGCACATGAGGTCGCCGGGGCGGGCCATGCGGATTGGCTCGCAGTCCTTGTAGTAGAGACGCCATTCGGCGCTGCGGTTCGGGTTGTTGCGCCGCGCGTCGTACCATGTGGTTTCGAGGTCGGCGACCGCCGGTGCGTCATCGTCGCTCAGGTACATGAGCGCGGTGGGTATGCCGTGCCCTTGTGAGGCTCTACGATCCTCGCCGGTGCCGAGCAGTCTTCTGAGCGCGTCGTTGCCGCCGAACTCGTGCTGGTTGCTGCTGTTGGCGTCGATATCGACGGCCGACAGTTTCTTGGCCGCGACCGGGCCGATGTAGTCGCCGATTCTTCCGTAATCGCTCATAATCCATGAGCATAGACCAATCGGACAGGAAACGCCTCGGGCGAATCAGTCGGACAGGTAGGGTTTCATCGCCTCGCCTATGGCTCGGATGACCGGCACTGCGACCGAGTTGCCGAACTGCCGGTATGCCTGCGTGTCTGATACCGGGATACTGAACGAATCCGGGTAGCCCATCAGTCGCGCGCATTCGCGCGGGGTTAGCCTTCGAGGGTTCTTTCCCTCGCCGCGTGAGACCAGTATCTCGCTGCCGTCCTTTCCGTACCGCGCGCTCAACGTGCGCGTGTGGTCGGTGGCGGCATCGACCATGCCATATCCGAAACCGTTGCCTGCGGCCTCGTGCTTCTTCTTGTAGTTCTGGAGGTACGTCCACAGCTTGTCGCTCAGAACATACTTGTCGGGAACCTGGGAGGCGGGCAGGAGGATGCTGCCGACGTTGCCGTGCGCGATGGGCTTCACGTCATCGAACGTGAACCCGTTCTCCTCGCGGAAGCCCACGATGTACGTGCGTTCCCTGTGCTGGGGGACGAAGCCCGCCGCGTCGATCAGCTTGTAGGTGACGTGGTATCCAAGGTCTTCGGTCAGCACGGAATATATCGTCTTGAACGTGCGTCCACGGTCGTGCGAGAGCAGGTTCTTCACGTTCTCCAGGAGGAACGCCTTCGGCTGCTTCGCCTTGATGATTCTCGCCACGTCGAAGAACAGTGTGCCTTGGGTCTTGTCCTCGAAGCCGGTGGGACGGCCCATGCTCTGTTTCTTGGAGACGCCGGCGATGGAGAACGGCTGGCACGGGAATCCCGCGAGCAGCAGGTCGATGTCGGGAACGTCATGCTCGTCGACCTTGGTGATGTCGCCGGCCACGGGATTCTCGTCGTGCCAGTTCGCCTCATAGGTCTGCACGCTGTACTTGTTCCACTCGGACGAATACACCACGTGCGCGGCATCGCCCAGCGCCTGCACCATTCCCATGCGGATGCCGCCGATGCCGGCGAACAAATCCGCTATCCTGATCTCACTCATACGGTTCCTCCGATTCCCGAGAAACCCAGGATAGCACATGAGAAGGGCGCGGCCCGACACCCCGCGAAATCATCGGCTGCGTAGACGCCATGGTTCGTCGTATCGGCGTCAATGTGAACCAGATCACGCACAACGTGAACCGCGAGATGCACGCCAGCGAACGCGACGAGGCAACGGCCGCGCACACGGTGCGGCAGCGCCGGAAACTTATAGGCCGGCTCGAAGTCATCATCACGCAAGCCGACCGTAAATAATCCCATGGAGTTCGGGAGCACCCCCGGACGCCACGACCGTCACCTCAGTAAGCCGGAACCTCCATCGAGGCCATCGAGGGGAACACCGGGCACGATGCCCATCCCGTTCGCGGCATCATTCGTCTTTTCCGCGGCCCCAGACGATTGGGCCAAAGTCAGCCCGCCGGGCACATGGCCGACGGCGTTCTGTGAGAGCCAATCGGAGAGCCGGGAGTAGTCGCCCGTCTCGTAGTATCGCAGGAGCATAGAGACGAACTGCGCCTTGTCTTCGGGAGGGATCGAGAAGATGCCGATGCCGTCGTGTATGAGCTGGTGGTTGGCAACCATCAGCGCGGTGCGCTTGTTGCCGTCCGAAAACCATTGTCCCCGCGTGACCGCGCCGAACAGCAGCATCGCAGTGTCCTCCCCTTCTGACTCCTCCAGGATGCCGCGAACCCTTTCCTGTGAGGATTCGACGGTGGGGATCTCCGGCACCCATCCCGTGCCGCCGATCCTCACGCCGTATTCACGCAAGCGGCCGGCGTCGCGCACGAGGCCTTCGCCGATGATGCGGTTGTATTCGCGGATGTACTGCCAATCGACTGGATAGTCGATGTTCTCGAGCAGGAACCTCCACGCGCGCTTGATGTTGTTCACCGTGACTATATCGTCCACGCTCATGCCCTCGGGGGCGCGCCCGTCGAAGATCTCCTGCGTGTCGGGGAAGGTGACGCCATCAACCTCGATCTTGGCGGTGCGCCAGATCGAATCGACCAGCAGCCGCTTCGCCAGTTCCACGGCCGTGCGCCTATCCGTCGTCGTATCGTTCTTCACCGGTTCCATCAAAGCTCCTTATCCGTTTCCGATAATTCTATCGAAGTGGCCGTGCCGGCAAAGGACGCATATCTCTCATAGACGCCATGCGCCGCCGTGCCGGGCGTGCGGGCGGAGAATCATCGTATGATACCGAATATCGTCAGGGGTTCGGACCCGGCCGGCCTGGTGCGCTACCTGTTCGGCAAGGGACGGCGCAATGAACACACCGACCAGCATCTCGTGTGCGCGAGCGGCGACATGTTTCCCTCGTTTGACATGGATGGCAAGCCGGCGGCGTCGTATGCGGAGATAGGCCGCAGGTTCGACCGACGCTACCGCGTCAGGGAACGCAAGGACGATCCGTTCCCGCCCGACATGCGAGGCAAGGACAATCCCGAACGAGAGCATGGCAGGAAGCGCGTGTGGCACTGCTCGCTCGCCATCAAGGCCGGCCAGGGCATACTGACCGATCAGGAATGGGAGGCCGTCATCCGCGATTATCTGACGCGCATGAACATCATCGACGGCGACGACGATCAGGGCGTCACGTGGCTCGCGGTCCGCCACGGACTGTCCGCCAACGGCAACGACCACGTGCACATCATGGTGCAGCTCGCCGCCGACGACGGGTGGATCAACCCGTACCGCGACCGGATCAACGCGCAGAGATCATGCAGGCGGATGGAGAAGACGCGCCCAGAACTGGTCGGGCTCGCACGTTCCGATACCGGCACGCGCGTCAGCTGGCAGTACGGGCAATGGCGTCAATGGGCCGAATGGAAGGCGCGAAACGGGTACGGCGACGACGAGGGATGGGATGCGTTGGACGGCAAAGCGAGGAGCCGGCTCGTCACGGCGGTCGCCGCCTCCACGATGCCGCGCCAGTATGTCGGCCGGATCGTGGAGGCGTGCGCCAAGGCGTCGCGCAGCGAGGACGAGTTCATACGCCGCGTGCGCAGGGAAGGCTTCTCCATCGACCCCAGGCTGCGCAAGGGAACCGCCAAAGACTCGTTCACCGACCCCGGCCAGGTGGTCGGCTACAGGATCACGTGGCGCAGCACGGACGGGTGGACGGAACGGTTCAACGCCTTCGAGCTCGGCGACGACATGCGATTGAAACGACTGCGCGACGACTGGGCGGACGATGCCAGAAGCCGCAGCCTCGCCGTCCAGGAATGGCGCGCCGCGATGGAGAACCGCCCGCCCTTCCTCGATGACGGACGAGAACGGCACCTGGAGAACCTGTCCACGCACGACATGGAACGCCTCGTATCCGAAGCGTTCTGCATCGCCGCCAGTCTCAACAACGCGGCGGACGACGACGAATACCGGGCAGCGATGCGCGAGGGCCTGCACACGTTCGACATGCTGCGCGAACGCTACGGAATCGCGCCGGAATACGGTCTATGGAGCATGGTCGCCTCTGACGAGGAGAACCGGCCCCGCCGTTAGGACGCTTCCCGGAAAAAGCTCAGATGGTACGGCCCGAGGAGGGAAAACCGAGCGAATCGGGCAAAGCCGATGCTGGATCGGGAGAGTTCGCCGGCTCGTCTCCCGGCATGATCGGCTCGATGGACTCGTTCGCCTTCGTCCAGCACGCGTTCAGGCGATCGGCCATCCGCGCGTCCAGGCCCTCGCAGGATTCGGATATGCCGGCGAGGACCTTCCCCGCCATACGCCGGGCCATATCCGCCACCCTCGAACCATCGAGACCGTGACGTGTCGCCAGATCCTCCCAATCCTGGGGCGTGGTGTGCTCCGCGAAGGCGTGATCCTCGTTCAACGGCATGGTGAGTTCCCAGTTGAACTCGGGCCAATACCTGGTGGCGACCGCATCATACTGGGGAGACAGGCGTATCCCCGATGCGGGATCGAGGATCAGGGAATAGTTCTTCGCATGTGCGTCGCTGTTGGCGGACGACGTGTTGAAGGCCAGCCTTTCGAGCCACCGGTAGGACAGGGAACCCGACGCGTCGATGCGTTGCAGGAGATCCAGGCAGTCATCGGCCGACGGATCGTATTTGTCGCGGGTCGGCAATCCCAACGCTTGCAGGAAGTCCTCTTGCCGCAGTCGGACGATTCGGCCTTCCTCCAGGCGACGGTCGAACCGTTCCACGATATAGGCCGTCTTGCGCTGCGCCGTGATCTCGCCGCGTGCCGGTGTGTCGATGCCGCACAGTTCCGACAATCGCATCGTCGCCAGTTCCACCTTGGTCGCCTCGGGAAGGTCATGGGGCTTCGGTTTGACGATGTGGGTGGAGGGCAGCATCATATCCGGCCAATACCACTTGCCGTCCACGCGGGACAGTGTGAACTTGCCCTGCGCCCCTCCCAAGGAGAACCGGCAGTGGCTGTCCTCGTCCCACCAGTAGTTCCTGGTCCGCTCGATGCGGTCGATTTCGTTGGCTATCTGGGAATCGGAGATCAGACGAAGCGTCGGCGATGGGATTGGAGGTTCCGGGGAGAGGGAGAACACCAGTCCGCCGGTGGCGTCAACCCGGTCCAGCAGATCGAAGACGCCGGCCGAGGAGGCATTCAGGTGCTCACGCATGGCCTGGCGGACGTTCGGATTGTCGGGCAATAGATTGTCCAGGAAGTTACGCGGTGCCTGGTCTCTCCATCCGCCGGTTCGGGGCAGGCTCAGACTGATCGGCAGACCCTCGTTCGCGTCGTACGCGAACGATATGCGCTCCTCGTCGTCTTCCGAGAACACGCCCACATGATGCCCGTTCTCCCAGGCGTGCAGTTCCCTCACAGCAGTCTCCCCGCGTAGGCGGACGGCAGCGTTTCGGTGCGGATGTGCAGCAGGTCGAACATCCTGTACACGTAGCGGATGGAGGTCAGACCGGTCTCCACGAGCTCTTCGGCGCTTGAGAGGGGAACCCCGGCTCTCCTGGCGAGTTCGGCGGCGTCGAGACCCATGACGGACATGCGTTCGCGCACGCAACGGCGGACCGACGAGGTGTCGGGGAAGAACCGCGCCGGGTTCTCCTCCTTCTCGTCGGGAAGACCCTTGTAGGCGGTCAGGGCATCATATTTCGACAGATCCAACGTCACGTGTGCCATGCTCGTCCTTTCCGGTTCCGAAAGCCGTTGACACCATGATACGGCCATCCGATGCCGGCGCACCCCACGAACCTCATGGCAAGGGGTGCGCCGGCATCGGCGTCAGCGTGCGTTGCCGTTGGTCTCGGGTTGCAGGATCTGCGGCATCGGGACGTTGGCCTGGTCGGGTATCGGCTGGTCCGTGGGGTTCATGGAGGATTCCATGGCGGGACTGTATTCGCCGAACGGGTCGGGCCCGTTCCATTCCTCGGGTTCGTTCAGGTCGAGTGGCATTTCCTCGTATCCGTCGGGCTCCCCGGTCGTCAGGTCGCCGCCTCCCGTGGTCTCGGGCTCGGGTTCGGATGCCGGTTTGCGTTCATCGGCGGCGGGCTTCGTATGCTCCCGCACGGGTGTGGGGGTTTCGACGATTGGTGCGGCGTCAGCGTTCTCGGTGCGTTCGACCTCGCTTATGGTGCTGGGCTCGTCTCCTGTGGCCTTGTTGTCCGCGTGCGAGGATTCCGGCAGGCCCTGGTCCTTGAGGAAGCTGATCCGGGAGGCGGCGTCGTCCACGCCGTTGACCGCGCGCACATCACGGCTTCGACGATCCTGTCGTGGTCGTAGCCCGTCCATTGGCCGGTGAGCCGCGAGTCCACGAAGAACGTGGCGTCGTCGCCGTGCGCGGCCTGGAACGCCTGCGTGTCCTCCACCCGTTGCAGGTCCACGGGCACGCCGGCCGTGTTGAAGGCGTTCAGGGTGGCCTGCAACGCGGGCGACTGGTCGGTGTAGGTGATGTTCACGTGGTTGGTCAATTGGTCGGCTGCGGCGTCGATGTGCGTTTCCGGGTGGCGTTTCGACCATTCGTCCTTCAGCCGGGCCTTCGCCTCGATGATCTGCCTGCGGTAGCCGGGGTCGTTGCCCTCCAGTTGGTCGGCGACCATCCATCCTTGCAAGAGGGACGAGTCGCGCATCTTCCTCCAGCCGTCGCCGTCGGCAAGCACGGTCGCGTTCAGGGTGGACTCGAACCCCTTGTTGAGGCGTTCCCTGTTGTCCATCTCCCATTGTTCGAGGCGGATGGATTGCTGCTGCCGTCTGGTCTGCTCGTAGCGTTCGTTCTGGACGGCGCGTTCGGCGCGTTCCCTGCGGCGCGCGCGGTCGCCGCTCAGCTCGTTGTGCAGGGTGCGCAGCTGCTGGGCGACGCTGTTCCAGCTCTGGACCATGATCTGGTCGAAGCCGTCCTCGGGATCAGTTTGAGCCATTGTTTCTCCTCCTTGTTGGTGTGATGGTGGTTTCCTTGTTTTCCTTGCCGCCTGCGGCGGGGACCGACAACGTTTCCAGGATCGGTTCGCGCCATGCCCGGTTCGGGCGTTCGCAGGGCAGCGGTTCGCCCTTCCTGGTGAGATTCTGCTTGCAGTCGAGGCTGGCGACGATGCCACGGTCCTTGTCGAAAACGCGGTCGAGCATCGACGCCGCCTGGATGTAGAAGATCATCATCTGGCCGGGTGCCTTGCGCGCGTTCTCGTAGGCGCGCCACATGGCGTCGAGCGGGAACACGAGCGCCGGATAGCGCCACCAGTCGCTCACCCATTGCATGTTCACGGATGCGCTCTGGTGGTAGCAGAACACGTTGGCCACGAACCTTTCCACGAACGCGGCGAGGTTCGGATAGTAGGTCTCGCTGCGCCGCATTCGCGCGCCGAACTGGCCGGACACGTCCCTTGCCCGCGCGGGATCGAGGTCGCCGGATTCGTCCCGGCCGAGATCCGTCTTCCCCTCCTGCGCGGGCGGTATACGGGTGTCGGATTCCTCCGCATCATCCTTTGGAGGGGTGTCGTCACGGTCCGTTGCGTCTTCCGGCGGGTTCTCGTAGCCGTTGCCGGTTTCCCCGGCATCGGCCGGAATCCCGGATCGGATGGGTTCCGCCGCGTGCCGGCCTGCCGGCACCTCGGGTGCGGTCGGCGTCGGCTCGCCTTGGCCCGGCATGGTTTCCTCTTCGATCTCCTTGTCCTCGGGGATGTGCGGCGCTTCGGGGTTGGGCAGTCCCTTGCCGTAAGGCACGCCCTTCTCCTCCAGGATGGCGCGGGTGAACAGTTCCAGCCATCCGCAGTCCGATGACAGCAGGGTCCTGGCGGCGCCGACCGCGCGCTCCCATTCCTCCCCATCAGGGCCGGACGTGGTGTTCGAGGTGTGTTCGCTCATTATGCGGCCTTTCTCTGCTCTTCTCGGGCTTTCGCCTTGGCCTGCGCCAGGGCGTCGGCCCATTGCCTGTTGCCCGTCCATGGCAGGGTCTTGACGATCTGCGCTCGGGATTGGGATGCGAGCAGCAGCGCGCGGCCGACGGGCCATTCGGTCAGGTCGGAAACGTCGAGGATGTTCTCCTTCTGGATCGAGTTGTTCACGCTGCGCCGGCCGGTGCCGTCGATATTGACGCTGCCTCGCACGATCTCCCTCTGGCCCACCAGCTGGCTGATCTCGCCGAGGAACTTCGCGTCCTTGATGCCGCCAAGGTAGACGGTGATGTTCGCGTTGTTGAACAGCGAGCCGAAGTTCGTCTCGCCGAACGCGGCCCTGCCCTGGTCGGGGTTCTGCCAGATCGTCATGATCGGGATGCCCGCCGAACCGAAATACGAGTACACGTCCGCCAGTTCGGGCCAGCGGCAGATGTTCGCGGCCTCGTCCAGCACGCAGCACAACGGGACCGGCAGACGGCGGTTGTTGCCGGTGAACTCGGATTGGGCGCGTTGGAACGCGGTGAACGCCACCACCGCCGTCAGGCTCGCGGTCAACGCGGTCGAGGGCCGGCCCTGTGCGGAAAGCAGGTACAGGGTGTCCTCGCTCGTGGCGAACTCGTAGGGGTCGAACAGGCCGCGCCGCTCGTCGATGTTCCCTTCCGTATCCCGGTGCGGGTCGATCCAGTCGATGATCTCGGGGTCCGCGAGGAACGCGACCATGGTCTGAAGGCTGCCGAACACGCCGCTTCGGGTTTCCGGCGTCAGCGCGATCACGCTGGACACGCGCGAGGCGATGCCCGCGTAGCGCGGGTATTCGCTCAGGATGTCGGCCGGCGACGTGTCGCGCTCGTTGGAGCACCACCTGAACACGTCGGACACGGAACGGCCTCCCAGATGCGCGGCGAACAGGTAGTCGGCGAGCTGCTGGGCGGCGGTGCCGGGGAAGAAGTCGTCGCCGCCGGTCTGCGGCTGGCCCGAGGCGTAACGCCAGCAGTCGGCGATGCGTTTCGCGTCGGCGATGGACTGCACCGAGGCGATCAGGTCCCACACCCACGGCGCGCTCTTCCGGTTCGGGTCCGCGATGCGTTCGGGGTCGAACGTCCATATTTCGCCGTTCGGATGGTCGAGCCTGCGGATCGGGGCGGTCACGTCGAGGATATCGCCCTTGTTCGAGGTCGCCAGGCACGGGCCCGGTGCCGAGAGCACGGCCGGGATCGCGTAGCACAGGGACTTGCCGGAACGAGGGCCCGCCAGAACGATAGCCATGTCCTCCCAGCTGGTGTACATCGACGTGTTGTCCACGATGTTGAGCCCCAGCGGATATCCCGGCGACATGCCCTTGCGCCAGTGGTCCGCTTCTATGAGCCTTGACGCCATGGCCTCGGCGCGCTGGCGCGTCACCTTCTCCACGGCCTCGCCATGGCCCATCGCCGGCGCGTACACGTCCACGCGGGTGCGTGCCTTGGCACCGGTTGCCCACGGCACGGCCTTGCTGGCGATCAGCCACGCGGCCACGCCGCACACCACGGCCAGTACGACGAGCACGGCCACGGCCAGCGCCCACTGGCCTGCGGTCAGCGACCATTGGCCGGAGACCAGGTACATGAGCGCGAAGATCTGGAAGGGATGCCCCGCATGGGAGCACACGAGGGCGAACGTCGTGAGGATCAGGGACACCGCGACGATGATCGCCAGTTCGATCTTGCGGCTGGGACGGACCGTGCCGCCCAGATCCTTCACTCGGTTCGATTGCAGTTTCGGATCGACGTCGGCCAAGATTCATTTCTCCTTTCAAGCATGACGCGGAACCGATGGAAGCGGTCCCGCCGTCGATGCGCCAGGGCTTGCGTCATGGCTAGCGGGCGTTGCCCGTCGTGAAATCGGATGGGGTGGAAAGGAAATCCGGTGCCGCAGGGTCCGCCGGAGCGGGAGCCGCGCCCGGTGTCGGATAGCCCGACAGCGGTTCGAAGGGCTCGCCGTTGAAAGTGCGGGGAACGCCGTCGCCAACGTATTCGCCGCGCGAGGCGTCAACCTGGTCCGTCCATGGATCCGTTCGCCCGGCATCGGCCACGGCACCGGCCTGTTCCTTGTTCTGGCGTTTGCGTTCGCGGGCGAGCTGGATGCGCCGGGACACGATGGAATCGATCTGCATGGAATCGCCGATCACGACCGGACGCGCGTATGCCTTGCCGTCCTTCTGGCTGATGAAGGCGTCGGGATCGCCCATGCGGCCGGTCGCCACCACGGCGTCGCCTGGCGGAAATCCATGCCGTGCAGGAGCTCGGCGGCCTGGCCCCAGAATTTCACGGTGGTTCTCACCGGGCCGAGCGGATTGTCCGTATAGCTGCCGTCCTTCTGACGGACTCGCGGGCGGTCCTCATACACGGTGGCGCGCAGGTACGCCGAGCTCGTGGTGCCGTCCGCGTCGCTTTCGCCGGCCAGTAATCGGGGTTCGCGGCGAGGAGACCGCGAACCACTTGCATTGACTGTGGCATGATGATGGTCCTTTCATTCGGGGAATACCAGCGCCTTCAATGGCGGCGGCGACTCCCATCATCCGGCCGGACCGGTGGCATCGCGGGGCACGGCGTCTACTTCACCCGTCAGCGGCCCAGATGCCCGCCGTTCTCCCACACGTTCGTCGCCTCCATGGCGGGATCGGTTTCCGGCAGACGGTCGAGCACGCTTGACGCGAACCGGTCCGAGGCGTCGTAGCCGATGGCCTGTTCGGCGAGTTCCCGCGCCTTCTCGCCGTCGCCCATGGCGAGGCTGAGCATGGCCTTCAGGCCGATGATCCGGTAGCAGGCGTCCGTCGGCGCGTTGGCCTCCAACGGGCCGAGGATCCCCATCGCCATGTCGATGCGCGCCGGATCGGGCGTGGTGCCGTTGTCGATCAGCCGGGAAAACAGCAGGTCGGTGTTCACCATGCCGTCCGGCGTATTGATGCGTTCGCGCAATGCCGGAAGGGACAGGGGAGCGTTCTCGGCCAGTATGTCGCTGGCGATCATCATGCACGTTGATTCGGGCGCGAACTGCATCATCACGCCCAATACGGCGAGCCGGTTCGCGTCGGACGACCATTCGCCCGTGGAGCGCTGTTCGGCCATGAGCTTCGACCAGTCGTAGGCTGCCGCGTTGCGCCAGATGGTGCGCACATGTTCCGAGAATCCGTCGTAGGTCATGCCCGAGTCCAGATATTCGCGTGTGGCTGCGGTGATCAGCTCGTCCAACGGCGGTTCGTCCGTATCGGCGGCTGTGGCCTCGGCCTCCACGATGAACGGGATGCGGGGCCCTTCGGAGACCAGGCCGTCCGTTTCCTCCGGCTGCCCCCCGCTGATGCGGTCCGCTTCCATGCGGTCCACTTCGCCGGCGAACCATTCGGAGCCCGCGAAACAGGTGCCGTCCATCGAGGAGAGCACCGGCTGGAGAATGGATGCCAGCTCGTCGTACACGGCATCGGGATTCCCTAGGTCTTCGACGGTTTCCGTCATCTCGTTGTATTCGATGATGCGGTTCGCCAGCCGCACGGCACCGTCATCGGGTCGAACGTCGTCATACGATTCGCCCCAATGCTCGATCCATCCGATCATCGTCTCCCGTGTGATCCGCTCTTCGGCACCGGTGTTCTCCAAAGGCATGTTCGGCTCCTTGACAAATCCTCGGCGGCAACCCGCTGTTCCCGCCATGACCCCGATCATCAGTCCAAGGCCATGGCGGCGTGGGGCATGGCGTCTACAGGGTCCTTACAGGTTTCGTCCCGTGCGGCCGGTCAGGTCGTCCACAAGGCCGAGGAGTTCCGGTTCGGGCCAGATGGAGTTGGCGAAAAGGTAGTCGTCCGTCAGGGACCGGTCCTTGAATATGGTTCGCGCGTCCTCCCGGATCGAGGCCAGCGAGCCGTCGGCGATCATGCCGGTGAGGTCCTGTGTGCAGTACAGGTCGTATGGCGTATATCCTTTGCCGTTCCAATCGATGTGATGGGTGATCGGTCGTTCATCGTGGTCCTTTCACCGGTTTTCCGTTTCCGGCAGGATGCCGGTGTTGTCGTATATTCTGAACGTTTCGACGGCGTGCGCGACCCGCGCCCTCGATTCGCCATAGGTGGCGGAATCGACCGTCTCACGCCATACGGGTTCACGGGTTTCCGTGTTGCCGTATGGTTCGGCGGGGGTTATCGACATTTCGAAGTCCCATGAGGATGCGCCGTGCTCGGCGGGGCGGAAGTCGAGAGTGCTGCGGTTGCCCGTCAGCCGCAGCAGCCGGGATCGCTCGCCGAGCCGGTCGAAGAGTGATGCGGAGCGTGCCACGGCGCGGATCATGCGTTTCATGCCGGTGGCGAGGTGGTCTGTCATCGCGGGGTTCCCTTCTAGGCGTGCCATTTGAGGTTCGTATCGTTGAACCCGCTTTTTTCGAGCGGGCACATCTCCACGTTGATGGGGATTCCGGGCAGGCCTCCCAATTTGATCAGGAAACGGCCCAGACCCTTGTGCGAGGCGTCGGAACCGAAGTTGACCGGGGTGGCCCAATCCTCCAGCATGTCCTCCTCGCGCCGGGATACGGGCAGTCCGCATTCGCCGCGCAGGTATCGGTCCACCTCGATGCGGCTCAAAGCGCCCAGCACCTTGATCTCGCTGCGTTCCACGAAGCCGCGCGCCTTGGTGTTCTGCGCCGGGGTCTCCATGCACATGAGGTCCTTGAACGTGTGCGTGATCATGATCTGGCCTACGCCCCACTGCCTGTTCAGACGGGTGAGCAGGTCGAGCTTTTCGACCATGAGGGGGCTGGCGCGCAAAGCGCGGTGCATCTCGTCCATGATGATCACGTGGTTGCGCCGGGGCTGCAATCCCTCCTCGGCGAGCACGTCGGCGGCGTTCTTCGCGGCGAACGCGCTCGTCCACGTGGTCGCCAGCACGGCGGCGACCACGTCGTCGCCCGACTGGGCCAGGGCGCTGATGTCGAAGTCCACGGGCTTGGACAGGTCGATGCGCGCGGTGGTCTGGTCGCCGAACAGACGGCCGAACTTCGTCATGCGGTTCGAGAATCCGTGCAGGTCGGCCAGAAGGCCGCGAACCTGCGCCCTGTAGAGCTCGTCGTTTTCCGGGTCGTCCCAGACCGCCGCCATACGCACCTCGTCGGGCCCTTCGCGCAGCAGGTCTCGCAGGTCCGCGATGACGGGAGGCTGCGGGTCGTCGCCGTGCCGGTCGTGGAGCACGCGCACGGCCACGGAAAGGATATCGGATTCGCGTGCGGTCACGCCCCTGGCACCGCCCACGTCGTCGGCCTCGCGGCCGGTGCGCATGATCGTCAAAAGCACCTCCATGAGCGCCGCCCTCGTGTCGTTGTAGTAGTCCGTGAGGTCCTTGCGCGCCTTGCCCTCCAAGCGTTGCAGCGCATAATGGAGGTCGCCGGGGTCCAGGGGGTTGACCACGCCGATGCCCGCTCCCAGCCGGATGACCTGGCCGCCGAGCATGTTGACCAGTGAGGCGTAGTCGGGCTTCAGATCGCCGGGGATGATCGCGTTCATGCCCAGGGCGCTCAGTCCCAGCACCTCGCGGCGCACGAACGTGCTCTTGCCGATGGCCGGCAGGCCGAGCAGGAACATAGAGGGCTGTTTGATGATGCCGGCCTTGAACCAGCTGATCGGGTCGCAGCACACGCCGGCACCCGTCATCAGGCTTCGCCCGACCGGCACCCCCTCGGCCGGCAGGGCCATGTCGGTGCCGAACGGCCAGAACCCGCCGCACACCTGGTTCGACGTGCCGAAGAACTCGTCTATCGTGGGCATCAGGGCCGCATAGCCGCCTCCACGCGAGCGTTTCCCCCGCCACGGCATCGGGGGCACGGGCTCGTCCGGTTTGGCCTTCAACGGACCGAGCAGCATGGATTCCATGCGTGCCACGGGGTCCGTGGCCGTGGCGCTTGGCATGGTTCCCTTCCGTTTCGACGGCTTCCATGGCATCGGCATCATGTGTCCTCCGTTCAGGACAGGAGCCGGCCGAGGGGGCCGGCTGGAGTGTATGATCTGACGTTCAATCCAAGGGGCAGGCTTGCGGCGAATCCCGTGTCCTGTGCCCCGTAGCAGGGGCGCAGGTCGATCTTCGCGCCGCCTGCGGCCTGTTCCACGGCGCGTGACGCGGCTTCGAGTCGTTGGCTTTCCTGTTCGCCCCTGGACACGGTGACGGTGACGAGCATCCCGAAGAACACCATGACCGCACCCTGGTTCGTTTCGACGGCCTGGCGGTTGGCCTTGCCTATCTGGCTCATGGACCTCACCGTGGCGCGTTTCTCCTGGCTGACCTGGTTGGCTGCCTTCTGCCGGTTCTGTTCGGCCATGAACATGGTCTTGTCGGGCGGCAGCATCCGGTAGAGCACGGTGACGCGCTTGCGGTCGCAGTCCGCCAATGGGCTGAGCAGTCGGGTGAGCGTGTCGGCGGTCACGTTGCTTTGCGGCGGGTCCACCATCTCCCATGTGCGGCTCAGCCGGAATCGTGCGAATAATGGCTCCAGCCGGCCTCGTGCATGAGCGGCCCGCAATCCTCCCATGCGATGTACGGGGGCTCGTCGGATTCCTCGATGGTCTCCTGCGCGGCCGGATCGTAGGCGACGCGGACCATGCGAGTGATCTCCTCCATGCCCAGGGCCCTCGCGGCACCGCCTCCCGCCTGCGCTATCTGCTCGCGGATCGAGGGCAGCAGCAGGCTTATGCGACGCGCGGCCTCCCCGGCCTCCAGGTATTTGCCGTCACGGTCGGTGTAGCGGAAAGTCAAGGTGAGCGTCACGTCGTTGGAAGCGCCGCCGGCTGCGTACTGGTCCATGATCTGCGCCATGGCGCGCGCCGCGAGCTCGGGAGCGTCCTCCACGATGCGTTTGCTCAGCGTGCGGCGGAAACGCACGCCGGAATCGGGTGCCGTGTCCACGGTCACGGCCAGTTGGGTGACGCCGGTCTCGGAGGCGAGCGATTCCATGAGCCCGGCCCACGAGGCCACGTACGAGTCCTCCACGTCGTCGTCGGCGAGGCTCGCGCCCTGCGGCTGGCATGACAGGAGCAGCGAGTATTCGCCGGTGTGCGCGTGCCTGACCAGGCAGAACTCACGGCCCAAGCCGTCCAGCGCCGAGGTCAGGACCACCCTGGAGAGGATGCCCGGCAGCATGGCCTTGCCGCCGTCGATCGGCGCGAGCAGGCCGGAACGGTACAGGTTTGCGCCGGTACGCTGCGCGGCCATCCACGTGCGTTTCTCCACGGCGCGGTCCACCATGTTGCGGTGCTCGCGGTCCCTGATCGCCAGCACGAGGATGACGCCCATGCCGACCACGAGGATCGCGATGGCCGCGACCACGCTCGCCATGCTGACCAGCAGCGTGCAGGTCAATACGCCCATGCCCGCTATCGTCAACGGTATGCCGATGTTGCGGATGCCTCCCGGCATCGGCCGCATCCAATCCCCGTATGTCGTGTTCGACGCCATGATTATCCGAATCTCCTTAATGCGTCAGAATGTCTTGCCTTTGCGCGTGGAGGAACGGTCCGCGCCGTCCGGTGCGCCCTCGCGGGCGAACCCGCCGGCATCGTTCGTTCCCTGCGGCCTGTTGCCGCCTGACGGGTCGGG
>ENA-OQCF01000390-OQCF01000390.1-human-gut-metagenome-genome-assembly--contig:-NODE-390-length-17316-cov-4.979696_pt1 | contig 17316 bp, 22 predicted proteins | sample MGYA00242756_ERZ504573 | MGnify/ENA primary metagenome ERZ504573 (study PRJEB26092, sample SAMD00036240) | human gut metagenome | host: Homo sapiens | study: EMG produced TPA metagenomics assembly of... | reverse complement strand
GTCGCCGGGCAGCGCGGCGGCTGCGCTCTCATAGCGGCAAAGCCGTAATCCAGCAGCGTACTGGCCGCCTGGAAGCGTTCCTTGCCCGACGCAGACCCCAGCACGACAGCGATCAGCCGCAGGCCGTCGCGCTCGGCGCTGGCGGAGATACAGACGCCCGCCTTGCCGGTGGTGCCGGTTTTCAGCCCGTGATGCCGCGGTAGCTCTTGAGCAGCTTGTTGGTGTTGACGAGCTGGGTCGCGCCGCCGCGCAGCGTGTCCATCCAGATCGAGCAGTAGTCCCGCACCTCGGTATGGTGCAGAAGCATTTCGCGGCTCATCAGAGCGACATCCCGCGCGGTGGAAAGGTGCCCTGCCTCGTCCAGCCCGCAGGCGTTGACAAAGTGGGTATTCGTCATGCCGAGCTCATACGCGCGGACGTTCATCATCTCTGCGAAAGCAGTTTCGCTGCCGCCGACATACTCAGCCACGGCCACCGCGGCGTCGTTGGCGCTGGAAATGCAGATGGCCTTGAGCATGTCGTCCAGCGTCATCTGCTCGCCGGGCTCGAGCCAGATCTGACTGCCGCCCATGTGGTAGGCGTGCTCACTGACAGGGACAAAATCGTCAAGGTGTATCTTGCCCGCCTCGAGGGCCTCAAACGCCAGCAGCAGTGTCATGACCTTGGTGATGGAGGCAATTGGGCGCCGGGCATCGGCGTTTTTCTCATAGAGCACCGTGCCGGAGTCCTCGTCGATCAGGATGGCCGCCGCGCAGGGCACGTCAAAGTCGGCGTTGGTCGCCGGGGTGATGCCCGCAGCGGACGCGGCAAACCCGCGCAGCAGCGAAAGCACCACCAGCAGCAGGCAGAGCAGCAGGGTCACGGCACGTTTTTTCATGGCAGCACACCTCCGGCGAAAATCGCTTTGGTACTACGATATGCTGCTCTGTGCGGAATTAGTATTGCGCTTTTAACTGGATTCTATTATAATAAATCATATATGTCTACTATTTATAAAAGCAAAGGAATCATACACCATGCGGGTAACTTTTTACACCTTGGGCTGCAAGGTAAACCAGAATGAAACGGGCGCGCTGGCCCAGCTATTTGAGGAAAACGGCTACACCGTTGTCTCCAATGAAGAAGGTGCGGATGTCTACATCGTCAACAGCTGTACCGTGACGAACTTCGGCGACCAGAAGAGCCGCAAATGGTTGCGCCGTGCCAAGCGCGAGAACCCCGGCGCGGTGACCGTGCTGACAGGGTGCTACCCGCAGGCGTTCCCGGACGAGGCCGCCGAGATCGCCGAGGCGGACGTTGTGACCGGCTCCGGCAACCGTCACGCGATTCTGACCGACGTGCAGAAGGTGCTGAACGGTGAGGAGGAGCGCGTCATCGACATCCGCCCCCACGAGAAGGGCGAGCGCTTTGAAGAACTGCCCATGGATAAGTTTGCCGAGCACACCCGCGCCTTTGTCAAAGTCGAGGACGGCTGCAACCGCCGCTGCGCCTACTGCGTTATTCCGCGCGCCCGCGGTCCGGTGCGCAGCCGCGATGAGACGAGCGTGCTGGAGGAACTGCGCCGCCTGGCCGACGCCGGATATAAGGAGGTCGTGCTGACGGCCATCAGCCTGCCGAGCTACGGCACCGACAGCGGTACGAGCCTGGTGGAGCTGATTGAAAAGGCCGCCGAGGTGCCCGGCATTGAGCGCATCCGGTTGGGCAGCCTTGACCCAGACATGCTGCACGATGACGACATCCGCCGCATGGCCGCCGTAAAGAAGCTCTGCCCGCAGTTCCATTTAAGCCTGCAGAGCGGCTGTGACAAGACGCTGCGCGCCATGCGTCGCCCCTACACGACGGCCCAGTACGCCGATATTGCAGCCAAGCTGCGCGCGCATTCGGTGCGGACAACGTCAGCTTTACCACCGATGTCATCGTAGGCTTCCCCGGCGAGACGGAGGATGACTTTGAAGCCAGCATGGCCTTTGTGACGGGAATGAGGTTTTTGAAGGTGCATGTGTTCCCCTACTCCCGCCGCGAAGGAACGGCAGCCTACGACTTTGCGACCAGCTGCCCGAGCACGAGAAGGAGGCCCGCAGCCGCCGCATGACCGCCGCTGTGGAGGAGGTACGCGCTGCCGAAGCAGCCTCTATGCAGGGCCGCAAGGCCAGCGTGCTGCTGGAAACGCCGCTGTCCGCCACAATGTTCACCGGCTACACGAAGCAGTACCTGCCTGTGCTGGTCAGCGCACCCGGCACAAGACCGCGACGTTGTGGAGGTCACGCTGGGTACCTGGGACAGGAAGCGGTGCAGGGCGGAGATCGTTTGATTTATATTGATTGTTGCAACGCCGTTATTCATGCTCGATGTAGGGGGCAATGCTTGCATCGACCCGCGGGCGGATGCAGGCATCCGCCCCTGCAAGCCGGGGATGCCGCCGTGCCGCAAGAGAGATTGCATCCATTCTGCAGGGAAATCTCTGGATTTTACAGAGTTTTTCCTGTTTTTTGTTGCCTGCCCTCTTGCAAAAAGTATGGATTTTTGGTAAAATTTTAACAGGAGCGGGTGTACCCGCTGATACGTCACTTTTGGAGCAAACAGAGCAAAACAAAGGAGCAATTACATGAGAGGCATTTACACCCCCGTAACGGATATCCGTCGCAAGGTGTTCACTGAGGTTGCCCGCATGGCCTATGAGGTCAACGAGCTTTCCGACTACGAAAAACTGATGCGTGAGCTGCCCTTCAAGATCATTCCCGGTGAGGAAAAATCTCTGCGCAGCAGCATCTTCCTGGAGAGAGCCATCATCTCCGAGCGCGTCCGTCTGGCCATGGGCATGTCCCTGCGTCCGCTGGATGAGAGCGTGCCCGCCAGCGAGGGCCTGGAGCACAGCGTCATTGCAGACAAGTACTACGAGCCGCCGCTGATCAATGTCATCAAGTTTGCCTGCAACGCCTGCCCGGAGAAGATCATCAAGGTCACGGCCATGTGCCAGGGCTGCCTGGCGCACCCCTGCCAGGAGGTCTGCCCGAAGCACGCCATCAGCTTCCGCAACGGCAAGAGCCACATTGACCAGAGCCTCTGCGTCAAGTGTGGCCGCTGCGTCAACAGCTGCCCTTACAGCGCCATCGTCAAGACCGAGCGCCCCTGCGCTGCGGCCTGCGGCATGGGTGCCATCCACTCCGACGAGCATGGCCGTGCCGAGATCGATTACGATAAGTGCGTTTCCTGCGGCATGTGCCTTGTCAACTGCCCGTTCGGCGCTATCGTTGACAAGGGGCAGATCTTCCAGCTGATCCAGTCCATCAAGCGCGGTGACGAGGTCGTTGCCATAGTTGCCCCCGCCTTCATCAACCAGTTCCCCGGCATGACCCCCTCCAAGCTGAAGGAAGCCATGCGTCGGCTGGGCTTTGCCGATGTGGCCGAGGTCGCCATCGGTGCCGACCTGTGCACCATCGACGAGGCGAAGGACTTCATGGAAGAGGTTCCCACCAAGATCCCGTTCATGGGTACGTCCTGCTGCCCCGCGTGGAGCGTGATGGCTAAGAAGCTGTTCCCCCAGCAGGCCGAGTGCATCAGCATGGCCATGACCCCCATGGTCCTGACCGCCCGCCTCATCAAGAAGGAAAAGCCCAACGCCCGTATCTGCTTTATCGGCCCCTGCGCCGCCAAGAAGCTGGAGGCCAGCCGCCGTTCCGTCCGCAGTGAGGTCGACTTCGTCCTGACCTTCGAGGAGCTGATGGGTCTGTTTGAGGCCAAGGCTGTCAACTTTGCCGACCTGCCGGACAACCCGGAGGATGCCTTCAACAGCGCCAGTGCCGACGGCCGCGGCTTTGCTGCCTCCGGCGGTGTCGCACAGGCGGTTGTCAACGCCATCAAGAAGATGGACCGGACCGCGAGGTCAAGGTCATGAGCGCCCAGGGTCTGGCCGACTGCAAGAAGATGATGATGATGGCCAAGGCCGGCAAGTACAACGGCTACCTGCTGGAAGGCATGGCCTGCCCGGGCGGCTGCATTGCCGGTGCCGGTACGCTGGCTGACCCCGCCAAGAGCGTTGCTATGCTGAACAAGTACAAGAACGAGGCCACCATGAAGGTCGCCACCGAGACCCCGTATCAGGATTCTCTGGATCTGCTGCACTATTGATATGTAACTGAACAGCCCCGCATGGAGATGAAAACTCCATGCGGGGCATTTTTTTGGCGCTAATTTGCGGGCCGATGCGAGCATCGGCCCCTACAGGGAGCAAACTTTCCGCTTGCAGCGGCGAAAACGTCCGCGGGCGGATATGGGATCCGCCCCTACCGATTCGGCAAAGCGCTTCTTACTTGTGGTACTTCATTCCTGCGTTGATCGTGCAGGCGCGGTAGAGCTGCTCGGTCAAAACAAGACGCGCCAGCTGGTGCGGCAGCGTGATGCGTCCCAGGCTGATGCGGGCCTGTGCGGCGCGCTTGACGCTGTCGTCCAGCCCGTGGGAGGAGCCGATGACAAACGCCATATCCCCTGCGCCGCTCATGGCGCGGTCTGCAATCATAGCCGCCAGATCCTCACTGGATACCTGCTTGCCCTCGACGCAGAGCGCAACGAGACACGCCCCCCTGCGCACGCTGGCCAGGATAGCCTCCCCCTCCTTTTGCAGCGCTTTGGCAATCTGCCTGTCGCTGGCGTTCTTGTCGGCAATCTGCACCTCGGGCAATTCGATAATACGGAAATTGCAGAAGCCGCCGAGGCGCTTCTGGTATTCGGCCACGCCCTGCGCAAAGTAGGCGGCGTTCATCTTGCCAATGGCAATCAAATCAATATTCTGCATAGGCTCCCCCGCTCAAAATTCAATATACGGGCTGACCTCACTGCGGGACTGGGTCTGGATCAGCACGTCCCGTCCGGGCTGGATGCCCGCGGCCAGCAGTACATTATAGACGGTGGTCATGACCAGCTCCGGCGAGTTGTTTGTCTGGCTCAAATGGCAGAGCGCAAACTTTTTGCAGCCGTCCTGGATCAGGTCCAGAATCTCCGCCGCGCAGGCCTTGTTGTCCAGATGACCGCGGTCACTGGCAATGCGCACCTTCAAATAATACGGGTACGGCCCGCCGTGCAGGCTGAATGCGTCATAGTTGGCCTCCAGCGCGACGAGGTCGCAGCCCATCAGGTTGTCCTGTACGACGGGCGTCAGGTAGCCGAGGTCGGTGGCAAACGCATGACGCGGCCTTCCGGTGTGCGGATGCGGTAGCCGCAGCAGGGCACATCATGGCTGGTGGGAAAGCTCGTCACCGTGAAGCTGCCGATTTCCAGCGTCTGACCGTCCACGGGGATTGCCTCCACCGCGGGCGGAATCGTGCCGCGGGAGGCCAGCGTATCCAGCGTATCGGCACATCCGTACAGCGGGACGGGGTGCTTTTTCAAAAAGGTATCCAGTCCCGAGACGTGGTCGGAGTGCTCGTGCGTGACGAGGATGCCGACGCAGTCGCTGACCGCCAGACCTAGGGATTTCAGCGCGGTCAGAGTCGTGCGGCAGCTCTTGCCCATGTCGATCAGCAGATACTTGTCCTCGCTGCGAATCAGCGCGCAGTTGCCGGAGGAGCCGGAATACAGGGTGGTAAAATATGCCATTCGTTTGTCCTAACGCTTTCCATAAAAATTGGGCCGCCCGGTCAGCGGCCCAAGGGTCCTTTTAGATTGCCCGGCTCACTGCATTGGCCGGAATCTCGACGCGGCGGATGTCCGCGCCGAGAGCCTGCAGCTTTTCTACGATGTTCTCGTAGCCGCGCTCAATGTGGATGGTTTCGTCGACCTCGCTCACGCCGTTGGCGGCCAGAGCAGCCATGACCATGGCGGCACCGGCGCGCAGGTCGGTAGCGCGCAGCGGCGCAGGATGCAGCTCCTTCACGCCTTCAATGACAGCGACCTGGCCGTCGACCTGGATGTTTGCGCCCATGTGGATCAGCTCATCCACATAGCGGAAGCGGTTCTCCCAGATGCCCTCCGTCACGATGGAGGTACCCTTCGCCAGCGTCAGCAGTGCAGTCATCAGCGGCTGCATATCCGTGGGGAAGCCGGGGTGCGGCATAGTCTTGAGCTTGAGCGGCTTCAGCTCGCCGGTGCGCCGGATACGCAGCGCGTCGTCGAATTCCTCCACCTCGCAGCCGGCCGCGCGCAGCTTGGCGGTGATGGGCTCCATGTGCTTCGGGATAACGTTGTGCAGCGTGATGTCCCCCTTCGTGATAGCGGCGGCCACCATGTAGCTGCCGGCCTCGATCTGGTCGGGAATGATGGAGTAGTTGCAGCCGTGCATCTCCTTGACGCCGTGGATCTTGATGACGTCGGTACCGGCGCCGTGTACGTCTGCACCCATCATATTCAGGAAATTGGCTAAATCGACAATGTGCGGCTCACGGGCCACGTTTTCAAGAATCGTCGTGCCTTCGGCCAGGACAGCGGCCAGCATGGCGTTCATCGTGGCACCGACGGAGACCGTGTCAAAAAAGACGTGCCCGCCGACCAGATGCTCCGACCTGACGTGGATCTGGCCGTACTCCACGGAATCCTCTGCCCCAAAGGCGGTGAAGGCTTTCAGGTGTTGGTCAATCGGGCGCGGGCCCAGATTGCAGCCGCCCGGCATGGCGACCTGACCGGAGCCAAAGCGGCCCAGCAATGCGCCGAGAAAGTAGTAGCTTGCGCGCATCTGGCGTGACAGTTCATTGGATACCTCGGTGCTGTCCAAATGCGACGTGTCAATTTCATAGGTGCTGCGGCTGACCATGCGGATGCTCGCACCCAGCTCGCTCAAAATCTGCAGCGATGCCATGACATCACTGATACAGGCAGGTTTTCAATCAGGCACTTCCCGCCGGCCAGAATCGTGGCCGGGAGTATGGCAACCGCGGCGTTCTTTGCGCCGCCAATGTTGACATCGCCAACAAGCGGCTTACCTCCGCGAATAACGTATTTTTCCAAGTGTAGCTCTCCTTTGTGCGGTAATCGGCTCGTATACCCTCTGTACAGGGCCGACCTATAGTACACACTTTCTAAGATTATACAACATTTTGCGCTAATTGAAAAGGCCTGTCCCCTGCAATTGCAAAATTTTTGTGAAACAGCACAAGATATGTTGACCATGCACCGTAATTTCGCCGGAAATCACATACCCGAGAACAGCGTATAGGCGCTGAACAGCGCACCGTTATAGGACATCTCAAAGTGGCAGTGGTTACCGGTGGAGTTGCCCGTGGAGCCGACATAGCCGATGACCTGCCCCTGCGTGACGGCCTGCCCCTGAGAAACAGCGATGCTGGACATGTGACCGTACAGCGTCTTGTAGCCGTTGCCGTGGTCGATCTCCACATAGTTTCCGTAGGATAATGCCAGCCTGCAGCAATGATCGTGCCGGAGTCGGAGGCAAAATCGGCGTGCCGTAGGCAGCACAGATGTCCGCGCCGCGGTGGCCGTTGCCCATCCAGCGGCTGACGTACTTATAATTCGGCACAGGCCAGATGAAGGAGCCGGAGCGACCTTGGCAATCATACCATTCTTCAGCTTCGTGCCGGTGACGGTGATTTCCGGGGTCGGGGCCTGCAGCACATTGTAGGCCACAGCCTGACGGTCCGTGACCGCGCCGTCGATCATCGTTGTCTCGTAGGTGATCTCCTCGGAGCCGTCTGCACCCTCCTGCAGGGTCACAACCTTGCCGAAATCATACTGATCGGACTCGGTGTTCTGGGTGTCGAACGGGATGGCGATAGTTTCTGTGTCGCGGCGGACGACCTTGACCTTGATGAGCTCTGCCGAGGACGCACCGGTGGTGATGACCGTGCCCGCAGGAATCTCCTGATCGAGCGTCAGCAGTTCGGGGTTCATCTGTGCCAGAGAGTCAAACGAAACGCCGGTAGCGTTGACGACGCTCTCGACGGTGTCGCCGTCGACGGCTGTATAGGTGTGGATGCCGCCGCCCTCGGTCAGGGCGTTGATGACGTCCGCGTAGGAGCTGACAGACTCCTGCAGATAAACACCGTCCACGAGGCGGATGTTGTGGGCAAACGCCGTGTAAACGCTGCTGTCCATCGCATTTTCAAACGGTGCCTTGATGTTTTCCAGATAGCTGCGCAGGTGGTCGCCCTCGGTGGTGACGTAGAGCAGCTGATCGTCGACGTAGACAGCCGTGCCGTTGATGATCTCATCACTGGCCGTGCGCAGGATGGCGTTGGCGATCTCGCTCTCGGTCATCGTCTGGTTGCCGATGGAAAGCGAGTAGGTTGGGTAGACATCCCAGCTTGTGTCCTCCACCGCAGAGCCGGAGGCCTGCAGCATACGCTTGGCCGTGTTGATACGGGACTGAACGTCCTCGCGGGCATTTTCAAACACCTGCTCGCTCTCCACGTAACCGACGTTCTCGCCGTTCACCTGCACATTCAGCACAAAGCGCAGCCCCAGCCCGCTGCGCACTAGGACCACAAGCCCCGCTGCGGCAACTGCCGGGAGTATGTAAGTAATGGCGTTCCAGACAACGATGGAGTATTTTCGGATGCCGCTGGCAAGGTATTTTTTCTTGGCACGGCGCACATCGCCATCCTCGCTCTCCACGAGGGTATCGGGGATGTCGCGGATATGACGGATGCCCGAGGCCATCCGCACGAACGGGCTGGTCAGGTCCTCAATCAGCGTGATAATACCGATCAGAATCGGGCGCAGGACAATGAGCAGCAGATTCAGCACGGTATCACCGATGCCGCGCACAACAGCCCCCGCTCTGCGGCCTACGCAGACAAAAACATACTCGACCCAGAAGCCGACCATGTACAGCATATCGCCGACAGTGTTGCGGCGGTGCAGGTCCTGCATGTAACGGGCTGCCTTGCGGCGGTTATCACCGCGCTTTTTTTCCTGCGATGAGTGAGAAAAGCGCGTTACAGGGGTCATCTCCGGAGGTTCGGTGATGCTATCGTTTTTCGGATTGGGATCAGTTTGGATGGGATTCAAAATACGGAAGCTCCTTTCCGTGTGAAGCAAATTTACGTGGGGTCCGCACCGCAGGGCAGACTGTGCAGCTGCCAGCCCGTCAGCATCCTTTCCTGCCGGGCCAGGGCGGCCATATCCTCGGGCAGCGGACACTCCACACGGAGGGGCTTCCCTGTCAGCGGGTGCGCAAACGCAAGGATGCCGCAGTGCAGTGCGTGACGGCGCAGAAGGATGTCCGACCCGCCGTACAGCGTATCCCCCGCCAGCGGATGGCCGATATAGGACATGTGTACGCGAATCTGATGGGTGCGGCCGGTGCGCGGCCAGCAGGCCAGCAGACTGTGGCCCGGCCCCGCGGCCAGCACCGCGTACTCGGTCAGGCTGTACTTGCCGTCCGCGCACACGCAGCGGCCAATGATGGAGTCACCGCGCCGCGCGATAGCGCTTCGACCCGGCCCGGCCCCAGCGGCATTGTACCCTGCACAATCGCAAGGTAGCACTTGTGGGCAGACCCGGCCAGCAGCGGTGCGGCAAAGGCGTTTTTCGCGCACAGCACCAAGCCGCTTGTGTTTTTGTCAATGCGGTTTACCGGGCGGAAGATGCCGCTTTGCCCCCGCTGCTGCAGGTGGTACAGCCAGCCGTTGGCCAGTGTGCCGTCAGGGTAGTTCAGCGTGGGGTGCACGGCAATGCCCGCGGGCTTGTTGAGCACCGCGGCAAAATCGTCCTCATAGGCGATGGAAAACGGCACGGGCTGCGGGGTCACACTCGTCTCCTGCTCGGGCGGGAGCGCAAAGCGGATGCACTGCCGGCGTGTACAGGCTCATTCGTGCGGATGGGCTGATCGTCGGCGTAAAAGCCGTCACCGTCATATTTGACGGACTTGATCAGTCCTGCCGTAACACCCTGCAGGCGCAGGAACAGCCCCAGCTTGCAGCCCTCGTTTTCCGGCGGCACGGTATAACGCAAAACGGTCACAGTACCGCCCTCCTTAAAGCCTATATGAGGGTATTATACCACAAAATGCCCTGTGATGCAAACCCCAATGTCTGGCAGAAAGGTACGCTGCAACAGCAAACGGCCCTCCCGGAGGAGAGCCGTTTGTGTTATTTCTGTGATTGCAGCTCCGCGGCGCGCTCCAGCACGGGCCGGAGATACTGCCCCGTGAAGGAGTGCGGGTTCTGCGCGACCTCCTCCGGGGTGCCCGGTGGCGACGATGGTGCCGCCGCCGCTGCCGCCCTCGGGGCCGAGGTCGATGATATAGTCGGCGCGTTTGATGACGTCGAGATTGTGCTCAATGACGATGACCGTATTGCCCGCATCAACGAGCTTATCCAGCACCTTGACCAGACGGTGGACATCGGCCACATGCAGGCCGGTGGTAGGCTCGTCAAGGATATAGACGGTCTGCCCGGTATCGCGGCGGGCCAACTCATTGGCCAGCTTGACGCGCTGCGCCTCACCGCCCGAAAGCGTCGTGGCTGCCTGGCCCAGCTGGATGTAGCCAAGGCCGACCTCCTGCAGCGTTTGCAGCTTGCGCGCGATCTTCGGAATGTTGGCGAAAAATACGCAGGCCTCCTCCACCGTCATGTCCAGCACGTCGGAGATGGTCTTGTCCTTGTACTTGACCTCGAGCGTTTCACGGTTGTAGCGCTTGCCCTTGCAGACGTCACAGGGCACGTAAATATCCGGCAGAAAGTGCATTTCAATCGTCAGGATGCCGCCGCCTTCGCAGGCCTCGCAGCGTCCGCCCTTGACATTGAAGCTGAACCGCCCGGGGCCGTAGCCTCGCATTTTGGCATCCTGCGTGTTGGAAAACAGCGTGCGGATGTCGCTAAACACGCCTGTGTAGGTGGCCGGGTTGGAGCGCGGCGTGCGGCCAATCGGCGACTGGTCGATGCCGATGACCTTATCGACCCACTCCATGCCCTCGACCTCCTCACACTGGCCGGGGCGCTGCGCGCACCGTTCAGGGCGGCAGCCAACGTTTTGTACAGAATTTCGTTGACAAGCGTCGACTTGCCGGAGCCGGACACGCCGGTAACGCAGATCAGCTTGCCGAGCGGGAAGTCTACGGTAATGTCCTGCAGATTGTTCTCATGGGCCTTGACGACGCGCAGCGCCTTGCCGTTTCCCTCGCGGCGTGTCTCGGGGACCTCTACGAATTTGCGGCCAGACAGATACGCGCCAGTGATGCTGCGCTTGACCTTGCAGATGTCCGCGACGCTGCCTGCAGCGACGATCTCGCCGCCGTGGACGCCCGCACCGGGGCCGACATCGACAATATAGTCGGCCTGCCGCATCGTGTCCTCATCGTGCTCAACGACGACCAGCGTGTTGCCAAGATCACGCAGCCGCTTCATCGTTGCAATCAGCTTATCGTTGTCACGCTGGTGCAGGCCGATGCTCGGCTCGTCGAGCACGTAGAGCACGCCGGTCAGCGCACTGCCGATCTGGGTCGCCAGACGGATGCGCTGGCTCTCGCCGCCGGACAACGAAGCCGCACCGCGGGAGAGCGTCAGATAGCCAAGGCCGACGCTCTTTAAAAAGCCCAGACGTTCTTTTACCTCTTTAAAAATAGGCGCACCGATCATCTCGTCCCGGGTGCTGACCTTGGCCGTGTTGATAAAGTCCAGTTCCTCGTTGACGCTCTTGTCACAGAAATCGGCAATGTTGATGCCGCCTACAGTCACGGCCAGGCTTGTCGGCTTTAAGCGTCGGCCATGGCAGGCGGGGCATTCCTCGCTGGACATGACAAGGGCAATTTCCTCCTTGACCCACTCGCTGCTCGTCTCGCGGAAGCGGCGCTCCAGATTCGGGATGATGCCTTCGAACTGGTTAAAGTAGGTGCCGGAGCCAAACATACTCTCGCGCTGCATCTCAATACGCTCGTCACCCGTGCCGTACAGCAGGGCGTGCAGGGCCTCCTTGCTGAAGTCCTTAACGGGGGTATCGAGTGTAAAGCCGTAGCGCTTGCCCAGCGCCTTATAGGTCATTTCGGAGATGGAGCCCTCGGCGTAATACCAGCCGCTGGCCTTGATGGCACTTTCCCGGATGGACTTGCGCTTGTCGGGGATGACACGCGCCGGGTCTACCTTCATGAAGGTGCCGAGACCTGTACACTTCTCGCAGGCACCGAAGGGATTGTTGAAGCTGAACATCCGCGGGGTCAGCTCCTCGACGGAGATGCCGTGCTCGGGGCAGGCGTAGCTCTGGCTGAACATCATCGGTTCACCGCCAATGACGTCGATGACGACAAGCCCGTTTGCCTGCGCCAGCGCGGTTTCTATGGAATCGGCCAGACGCCCGCGGACCGTGTCGTTGATGACCAGACGGTCCACGACGATCTCAACGGTGTGCTTGATGTTCTTTTCGAGGTTGATCTCCTCGCTCAGATCGTACATATTGCCGTCGACGCGCACGCGGGCAAAACCGGCTCGGCGGGCGGCATCCAGCTCCTTGGCCTGGGTGCCCTTGCGGGCACGCACAACGGGGGCCAGCACCTGAAAGCGGGTGCGCTCCGGCAGCTTCATGACTTCGTCGACCATCTCGTCCACGGTCTGCTGGGTAATCTCCCGCCCGCAGATCGGGCAGTGGGGCACGCCGATGCGGGCGTACATCAGACGCAGATAGTCGTAAATCTCCGTTACCGTTCCCACCGTGGAACGCGGGTTGTGGCTTGTTGTTTTCTGGTCGATGGAGATGGCCGGGGACAGGCCGGTGATCTCGTCGACATCGGGCTTTTCCATCTGGCCCAGGAACTGGCGGGCATAGCTGGAAAGGCTTTCCATATAGCGGCGCTGGCCGTCGGCATAGATCGTGTCAAATGCCAGGCTCGACTTGCCGGAGCGGACAGGCCGGTCATGACGATCAGCTTATCTCTGGGCAGCTCCAAATCGACGTTTTTCAGGTTATGCTCACGCGCACCCTTGATGACAATGCGGTTGTTCGGGTCGATTTTGATTTTGGAGCTGCGCTTTGCAGGCTTTTTTTCGGGTGTTGTACTCAATTTTTTATATTTCCTCCTGCCCTTGCGTGTTTTGGCAGCGGCCTTGCGTTCACTGGTGTCGGCGGCGGTGGGATCTTCTCCGCGTTCCAGCCGCTGAATTTCGTCGCGCAGCTGCGCGGCCAGCTCAAATTGCAGCAGCCGCGCGGCCTCCTTCATCTCCTTGGTCAGCCGCTCAATTGTCTGCTGGCGCTCGGCGCGGCTCATACGGTGCTGGCGCATCCGCTTGTTTTCCTCGCTCATGCTGATTTCAAGCCCGTCGCCGATGGCTTTGACGATGGTTTTGGGCGTGATGCCGTGTTCTTTATTGTAGGCGTCCTGAATGGAGCGGCGGCGCTCGGTCTCCATGATGGCGCGCTCCATGCTGGGCGTGACCTCATCTGCGTACATGAGCACAACGCCGTTGGCGTTGCGGGCCGCGCGGCCGATCGTCTGAATCAGGCTTGTCTCGCTGCGCAGGAAGCCTTCCTTATCGGCATCCAGAATCGCAATCAGCGACACCTCCGGCAGGTCCAGACCCTCGCGCAGCAGGTTGATGCCAACAATAACATCAATTGCGCCGACGCGCAGGTCCTTGATGATCTCCATGCGCTCAAACGTGTCGACCTCGTGGTGCATATATTTCGTCTTGACGCCGTGTTCCTCCAGATAATCCGTCAGATCCTCGGCCATCTTGACGGTCAGCGTTGTGACAAGTGCGCGCTCGCCACGGTCAATGCGGGTGCGAATCTCGCCCAGCAGGTCCTCAATCTGGCCCTCCACCGGGCGCACCATGATAAGCGGGTCCAGCAGGCCGGTGGGGCGGATGACCTGCTCCGCTACGCGGCTGGAATGCTGGCGTTCATATTCGCCGGGGGTTGCAGAAACAAAAATCTTCTGATGGATTTTGGCTTCAAATTCTTCAAATTTCAACGGGCGGTTGTCAAACGCGACGGCAGACGGAAGCCGTATTCGACCAGCGTTTTCTTGCGGCTGTAGTCGCCGCCGAACATACCGCGCACCTGCGGCAGCATGACGTGGCTCTCGTCGACCATCAGCAGGAAATCATCCGGGAAATAATCCAGCAGCGTTGTGGGCGTGGAGCCGGGCGCACGGCCTGACAGGACAGCGGAGTAGTTCTCGATGCCCTTGCACATGCCGACCTCCTGCAGCATCTCCATGTCGTAGTTGGTGCGCTGCTGGATGCGCTGGGCCTCCAAGAGCTTGCCCTCCTCGGTGAATTTTTTGACCTGCTCCTCCATCTCGGCCTGAATCTTTTTCAGGCCCTCCTGCATCTTTTCGGGGCCGACGATATAGTGACTGGCCGGGAAGATGGCAACATGACGCACCACGTTCTTATGCTCGCCGGTCAGCGGGTCAAACTCCACAATGCGGTCAATCTCGTCGCCGAAGAACTCAACCCGAATCGCAAATTCGTCGTTGTAGGCCAGGTGGATGTCCACCGTGTCCCCTTTTACGCGGAACTTGTTGCGGATGAAGTTCATGTCGTTGCGCTCATATTGCAGCTTGACCAGGCGGCTGCAAAGTTCGTCACGCTCCATCTGCATACCGGGGCGCAGGCTGATGACCATGCTGCGGTAGTCGATGGGGTCGCCCAACGAGTAGATGCAGGACACCGACGCCACAATGATGACGTTGCGCCGCTCTGACAGCGCCGCCGTGGCCGAGTGGCGCAGACGGTCAATCTCGTCGTTGATGGCACTGTCCTTCTCAATATAGGTGTCTGTGGACGGGATATACGCCTCGGGCTGGTAATAGTCGTAGTAGGAGACGAAATATTCTACCGCATCATCGGGGAAAAAGCCGCGCATCTCGGTACAGATCTGACTGGCCAGTGTTTTATTTGGCTCCAAGATCAGCGTCGGGCGATTGCACCGGGCGATGATGTTCGCATCGTAAACGTTTTGCCGGAGCCGGTGACGCCCAGCAGTGTCTGGGCGTCGTCACCCTCATGGATGCCCTGCATCAGCGCTTCTATCGCCTGCGGCTGGTCGCCGGTGGGCTGAAACGGTGCCTTTAAGTGAAAGACTTCGTCCATAGTCGTTCCTTTCGTGTACAACAATTAGTTGTATAATGATTATAGCACGACAAATTTTTAATGTAAATAGGTTTGCCGATATTTTGTACCCAAACCACAGAAAAATGCGCCCTGCCGGGACACGGCAAGGCGCATGGGCGGTGTTCAGCGGCTGGCGGCCTGCAGCACGCCGCTGTTTACGCGGTATTCCGGCAGGCTGCCGCGGTTCAGCATCGAACAGCCATCCTCCCCCGCTATGATGATATGATCCATGATCGTAAAGCCGAGCTGGCCGGTGACCTCCATAATATGGTAGGTCGTCAGGCGGTCCGCCTCGGACGGAATGGCCAGCCCGGTGGGATGGTTATGTGCCAGAATGCCGCAGGTCGAGTTGGTGCGGGCCACAGCGCGCAGCAGCTTGCGGGTGTCCACGGCCACGCGGTTGGGAACGCCCTCGGCAATGCGCAGATCCTGCACAGGGCGGCAGGCGTCGTCCAATAAAATCAGGTAGAGCTGCTCATTCTGCACACCGCGGAACAGCGGCTTTACGTAGCGATGGCCGTCTCTGCCGAGTTCAGCGACAGGCGGGTCTTGCGCTTTTTCAGTTCATAATAGCGGCTGCACGCCATGACGGTAGAAATCAGCCGCCCACTTTTGGGGCCGACGCCCTCGACCTGCATCAGCTCCTCGGGCTCGGCCTCCAACACCTTGCAGAAATCGCCGAAGTGCTGAATGAGTCTGTGCGCCAGCGCGTTTGTGTCAGCCCGCGGGATGGAGAGAAACAGCAGATATTCCAGTGCCTCGTGTTCGGCCAGGCTGTCCAGTCCGTCTCGCTCGACGCGCTCCTGCATGCGGGCGCGGTGTTTCGCGTGGAGATTTTCGTCTGCCATTTTTTCACATCCCATCTTTACGTTCTGCTGGTTTTATTATATACTGTAAAAAGACTTTTGCCAACCGTTTTTACTGATGAATTTTTAAAGAGGACACGATGAAAAGTTTTACCGCAGGAGCCAATGAAAACGGCGTGCGCCTGAGCCGCTTTGTGGAGGGCGTGACCAAGGATATGCCCCGCAGCATGATGTACAAGGCGTTCCGCAACAAGCGCATCAAGGTCAACGGCAAGCGCGCCGAGCCGGATACCCGCCTGAGCGCAGGCGATTTGATCGAACTGTACATCAACGACGAGTTCTTCCCCGTGGGCAAACCCGCCGCCAAGACCGCCAAGCCGCGTAGGCAGCCACCTGTGACCGTGGTGTATGAGGATGAAAATTTTGCGGTGCTCTACAAGCCGCGCACCTGCTCTGCACAGTGACCGCACCGGCGACGCAATCTGGTGGATGCCTTTGCGGCTATCTGGAGGCCAAGGGCGAGTATGATCCCACGCAGAAAAGCGATTTGCCCCGGCGCTGTGCAACCGGCTGGACCGCGGCACCGAAGGTCTGGTGCTGGCCGCCAAGAGCTACGCCGCGCTGCGCGACCTGAACGCCATCATCCGCGACGACATGATGAAAAAGGAGTATCTGACCATCACGGTGGGGGCACCGCCGCAGGGGCGGTTCGTCGCATGGCTGCAGCACAGCGAGAAAAATAACAAGGTGCGCATCCATGCCCGTGAGAGCGAGGGTTACAAGCAGATCATCACCGAGGTGACGGTCATCCGGCAGGCAAGGCCGTTTGCGCTCTGCCGCATTGGGCTGATCACGGGCCGCACCCACCAGATCCGTGCGCATCTGGCGTATCTGGCCATCCGGTACTGGGCGACATCAAGTACGGCAACCACAAGATGAACGAGCGCACCGGGCTGAAAACACAGGCTCTCTGCGCCCAGCGACTGACGTTTGGCCGAATTCCCGAGGAAAACACGCTGCAGTATCTTTCCGGCAGGGTCATCAAGCTGAATGACCCGGAAATCGTAAAGACGTACGAACGACTGACGGCAGAAAAGTAAGCTCTGCCGCGGTTGGCGGCTGGAAGTATCCGCCCCTGCAAGCGACGATGTTGTTATCCGTAGAGGAGCATTCCATATCTGCCCGCGGGATATTGCCGAAAAATCAAAAATACCGGGCCGCTCCCCACATTCGGGAAACGGCCCGGCAATTTTTTACGCCAGAACGAAGTGATAGACCAGAGACAGTGCCACGATCAAGGCGCAGGCAATGGCCGTGATGGGCGGGGCCAGGCGGATAATGCGCTCGGCCATGACGTCGTCCTCACTGGTTTCGTCGTCATCGGCATAGCGGCCGCGTTTTTTTGGACTTCTTGTCGTGACCGTCGTCCTCGTCATCGTAGTCGAGGTCATCGGTATCGTACATCTGGGTGCCTCATCGTCGTCCTCATCATCGTCGAACAGGCGGCCCTTGGG
>ENA-OQCF01000389-OQCF01000389.1-human-gut-metagenome-genome-assembly--contig:-NODE-389-length-17333-cov-6.404684_pt1 | contig 17333 bp, 14 predicted proteins | sample MGYA00242756_ERZ504573 | MGnify/ENA primary metagenome ERZ504573 (study PRJEB26092, sample SAMD00036240) | human gut metagenome | host: Homo sapiens | study: EMG produced TPA metagenomics assembly of... | reverse complement strand
GTTTTTGGTGTGAGGCGGCAAATTTTTACGGCTATCCTATGGAAACGCACCACGCACTCAGTATTCGCTCAATGGCTCGTCCTTTGCAATTGCAAAATTAAAAGGCTTTTTCGGCGAAGATTTTGATTACTACAAAGTTCACGATAAAAGAATTGAGCTTATGGATAAGTTCATCTCGGAAAACGGCATTGAATCAAAGCCCGGTGCTGCTGAATTTCTCGGCTTTTTAAAGCAGAACGGCTACAGGGTTGCCCTTGCAACCGCAACCGCTCCGGAGAGAACGAAAAAATATCTTTCGGCTCTCGGTCTTTACGATTATTTTGACGAAATAGTTTGTGCGTCAATGGTTGCAAAAGGAAAGCCCGAACCCGACATTTATCTTTATGCCGCAGAAAAACTCGGACTTGCTCCCGAAAACTGCATTGCACTTGAGGACTCGCTCAACGGCATAAAGTCGGCAAGCTCGGCAGGGTGTAAAACGGTTATGGTTCCCGACCTTGACCGTCCGAGTGCAGAGGCAATTCCCCTTCTTTACGGAGTTGCAGATAACCTTATTGATGTAAAACGATTTTTGTAAAAAACATTGACGGACATAAAGCAGGCTTTGCTTTTGTATATTAAACAGGGTAGGTTTATACTAAAACAAGGAGGCGTACAATATGTGGGATGCGATTTCAGCTGTGATGAATAGCTTCAATGACTTCCTGTGGGGTTGGTTTATGATTATCCTTCTTCTCGGAACTCACATTTTTCTCACAATTCGCACAAAATTTGTACAGAGAAAACTTTTAAGGCAATCAAACTTTCGGTGACAAAGGATCCCGATTCAGACGGTGACATCAGCCCGTTTCAGGCTCTTGCAACAGCGCTTGCCTCAACAATCGGCACGGGTAATATCATAGGCGTAGGTACTGCAATTGCACTCGGCGGACCCGGTGCGGTTCTCTGGTGCTGGCTCACCGGTATTTTCGGTATCGCAACGAAGTATTCCGAGTCACTCATCGGTGTAAAGTATCGTGTAAAGACCTCTGACGGCAGAATGCTCGGCGGCGCCATGTATGCCCTTGAAAGAGGATTTAAGTTTAAAACTCTCGGCAAAATCCTCGCCGTTCTTTTTGCACTTTTTGCATTGCTTGCATCCTTCGGCATCGGTTCGGGTGTTCAGGTTAATGCGATTTCAAACATTATGAACAACACCTTTGACCTTGGTACGGTAAATCTTTTCGGTCAGGATGCTTCGGTTATTTCGATTATTGTAGGTGTTCTTGTTGCCGCAATTACAGCCGTTGTAATTTTCGGAGGTATCAAGTCAATCTCAAGAGTTTGCGAACTCCTTGTACCGTTTATGGCTGTTTTCTATGTTCTCGGCTGTCTTATTATCCTCGGTATGAACTTTGATGTTCTCGGTAAGACATTTGAAATGATTTTTCAGGACGCATTTTCTCTCAAGTCCGTTGCAGGCGGTTTCCTCGGTTCAAGCCTTATGCTTGCCGCTCGTTACGGTATTGCAAGAGGCCTTTTCAGTAACGAATCCGGTATGGGTTCTGCTCCGATAGTTGCCTCTGCCGCTCAGACAAGAAACCCTGTTCGTCAGGCTATGATTTCTTCAACGGGCACTTTCTGGGACACGGTTGTTGTTTGCCTTATGACAGGTCTTGTGCTTGTAAGCTCAATTATCAAAAATCCTGCAATTGATGTTTCCGACGGCGGTGACCTTACATACAAAGCCTTCCAGCAGATTCCCGTAGTCGCACACCGATTCTTGTTATCGGTATTGCCGCTTTTGCATATTCAACAATCCTCGGCTGGTCATACTACGGTGAACGCTGTGTTGAATATCTTTTCGGCAGAGGCGGTATGATTCCTTACAAGCTGAGTTTTGTATTTATTTCTTCTCATCGGTCCTGTTATCAAGCTCGACCTTGTTTGGACAATGGCTGACATCTTCAACGCACTTATGTCAATTCCCAACCTTATTGCCGTAGTTGTGCTTTCGCCTGTTGTTGTAAAAGAAACGAACTATTACCTTTATGGCAACAGACTGGATGAATACGATAAAACCAAACTTCCTGTAGTAAATAAATAATCACATAAAGCCTGCACTATGCCCATGTGCAGGCCTAAATTTTAAGAGGGAACATTATGGAGAAATCTAGAATTGAAAAGCAATTTGATTTTATAAAGGAAATTGATAAGGAAAAATTCATCATCCGTCAAACCTACCTTTCCGACGCTCGAAAAAAGGAAAACGATGCCGAGCACGCATGGCATATGGCGATAATGACCGTTATGCTTTCCGAATATGCAAATTCGGAAATTGATGTGCTTAAAACAATGACAATGCTCCTGATTCATGATATTGTCGAGATTGACGCAGGTGATACATATGCCTATGATGAGGAAGCTAAGAAAACTCAGGCAGAGCGTGAAATGAAAGCCGCAAAAAGAATTTTCGGACTTCTTCCGGAAGATCAGGGCGAAAAGATGATGAATCTGTGGCTTGAATTTGAAAGCGGTGAAACAGCCGAAGCAAAGTTTGCACACACAATGGACAACATTCAGCCCGCCATGCTCAATGATGCAACCGACGGCAAGGCGTGGGTAGAGCATATTGTTCACCTGCACAGTATTCTTAACCGCAACAAAAACACTGCTGAAGGCTCAAAAAAACTGTGGGAATATTCAAGGGATAACTTTATTATGCCCAATGTTGAAAAGGGCAGAATAATCAACGATTGAGCCGCAATAAATGATTTTGGCAATATAGGTTCTCTACTTGATTTTGAACAGCCGATGTGCTAAAATTAAGATTAACGATACAGAAATTTTCACTGTGTTTTATTATGGAACAATTGAAGGACTTTTATGTGAATTTTGTTCCGATTTGATAATTATGGAAAGGGTGTTTACAATGAAAAGTTCAGTTATAAAGGACGGCGTAAGTACCGCACCTCAGCGTTCGCTTTTGAATGCTCTCGGTCTTACCGAAGAAGAAATTAAGAAACCTTTTATCGGTATTGTAAGTTCCAAGAACGATATCGTTCCGGGACATATGAATATAGATAAGATTGTTGACGCCGTTAAGCAGGGCGTTGCTCTTGCAGGCGGTGTTCCGATTGTATTCCCTGCAATCGCTGTTTGTGACGGTATTGCTATGGGACATGAGGGAATGAAGTATTCTCTCGTAACCCGTGAACTTATCGCAGACTCAACAGAGGCTATGGCAAAGGCTCATGCGTTTGACGCACTTGTAATGGTTCCTAACTGCGATAAGAATGTTCCGGGTATGCTTATGGCTGCTGCAAGAATTAATGTTCCGACAGTTTTCGTAAGCGGCGGTCCTATGCTTGCAGGTCATGTTAAGGGCAAAAAGACAAGTCTTTCGAGTATGTTTGAGGCAGTCGGTGCTTACACGGCAAACAAGATTACTGCCGAAGAGCTTGCCGAGTTTGAAAACAAGGCTTGTCCGTCATGCGGTTCATGTTCGGGTATGTACACCGCCAACAGTATGAACTGTCTTACCGAGGCAATCGGTATGGGACTTCAGGGTAACGGCACAATTCCTGCTGTTTACTCAGACAGAATCAAGCTTGCAAAGCACGCCGGCATGAAGGTTATGGAACTTCTTGAAAAGGATATCCGTCCTCGTGACATTCTCACGGAAAAAGCATTTATGAATGCTCTTACTGTTGATATGGCTCTCGGCTGTTCAACAAATACAATGCTCCACCTTCCTGCAATCGCAAAAGAGGCAGGTGTTAAGCTTAACCTTGACATTGCCAATGAAATCAGCAAAAAGACTCCTAACCTTTGTCACCTTGCTCCTGCAGGTCACACATATATGGAGGATCTCAACGAGGCAGGTGGTGTTTATGCCGTAATGAACGAGCTTACAAAGGTTGGACTTCTTGACACAGACCTTATCACGGCAACAGGCAAGACTGTAGGCGAGAACATTAAGGGTTGTGAAATCAAGGATACGGACATCATTCGCCCTGTTACAAATCCATACAGCAAGACAGGCGGTATTGCTGTTCTCAAGGGTAACCTTGCTCCTGACGGTTCTGTTGTTAAGAGAAGTGCCGTTGCAGAGGAAATGATGCACCACAAGGGTGCGGCAAGAGTGTTTGACTGCGAAGAGGACGCTCTCAGTGCAATTTATGACGGCAAAATCAATCCCGGTGAGGTTGTTGTTATCAGATACGAAGGTCCTAAGGGCGGTCCGGGCATGAGAGAAATGCTCAACCCGACTTCCGCTATTATGGGCAGCGGTCTCGGCAACTGTGTTGCTCTTATCACAGACGGTCGTTTCTCAGGTGCAACAAGAGGTGCGGCTATCGGTCATGTATCTCCCGAGGCAGCAGTCGGCGGTCCAATCGCACTTGTTAAAGAGGGCGATATGATTGAAATCGACATTCCTGCAAACACAATCAAGCTCCTCGTTTCTGACGAAGAGCTTGCAAAGCGTAAGGCAGAATGGAAGCCCCGTCAGCCCAAGATTACAACAGGCTACCTTGCTCGTTATGCAAAGCTTGTTACATCAGGCGCACAGGGTGCGGTTCTCGAATAATCAAGTTTTCAAGGCTCTCGTTTTGAGAGCCTTTCCTTTTGTCGAAAATTGTTTTTTCAGAAAGCCCAATCGTTAAAATGCACAATTGACCTTGCGAAAATCTGTATGTTTTTCAGCTTAACATAAAATAAAAAAGCAAGTTGCACAATTCATCCCTTGTCCATTTGGGCAAAGGGTGAATTTTTTTATTTTGCCATAATTCGGTTGTTTATTTTATACAAATATGCTATAATAATTTCGTATTAATTGACACTATTGTTTAATTTTGTCGAAATAAGCTTGATTAGAATAGAAATTTTACGAAAGGGGATTTCACTTTTGAAACAATACGACGCTAAAAAAATTCTTAATATTGCCCTCGCAGGACACAGCGGCAGCGGCAAAACCTCGGTTGCGGAGTCAATACTCTATCTCTCGAAGATGAGCGAAAGACTCGGTAAGGTTGCAGACGGCAACACAGTCCTTGATTTTGACAGCGAGGAGATCAAAAGACAGACTTCAATTATGACGGCGGTTGCACCGATTGAATGGAAAATACAAAATCAACCTAATCGACACCCCCGGTCTTTTTGATTTTGCAGGGCAGTGTTGCAGAGGGCATGAGAGCGGCTGACACGGCGCTCATCGTTGTTTCTGGCAAGGACGGTGTCTGTGTAGGTACCGAAAAAGCAGTTGAGGCGGCAACAAAGGCAGGGCTTACAAAGGTGTTCTTTGTAAACGGTCTTTGCGACGAAAGTGCCCGTTTCTATCGTGTATTCGAGAGCTTAAAGGCTACATTCGGTCCGTCTGTTTGTCCTGTTGTTGTTCCGTACATTGTTGACGGTCAGGCAAACACTTATGTTAATTTGTTTGATTACAAGGCTTATGAGTACGGCACAGACGGCAGTGTAAAACAGACTGCGCTTCCTGATATGGGCGACAGGCTTGAGGGCTTGCGTGAGGCTATCAAGGAGGCTGTTGCCGAAACAAGCGAGGAACTTCTTGACAAGTTTATTATGGGTGAGGAGTTTACTCCCGAAGAAATCATTCTCGGTGTAAGTCAGGGTGTTAAGGACGGCACAATCTGCCCCGTATTCTGCGGTGACGCTCATAATACATTCGCAATTGATCAGCTTTTGAACAGCCTTACATGGCTTGCTCCGTCAGCGGCTGACAAGAGCGGTGAAATCGGTGTTGACCTTGACGGTGAACCCGTTGATGTTTCGGTTAATGACGGCGGTGCGGCTGCCGCAATCGTATTCAAGACGGTTGCAGACCCGTTCATCGGCAGACTTTCATATGTAAAGGTTGTTTCGGGCAAGGTAAGCTCTGACGCTCCACTCATCAATATGCGTACAGGTGCACAGGAGAGAATCACAAAGGTGCTTTCCGTAAGCGGTAAAAAGCAGGCGGATGTTCCGTACATCGGTGCAGGCGACATCGGCGCAATCCCGAAGCTTGCATCAACAAAGACAGGCGACACACTCTGTTCTCCTCTCAGAAAGGTTGTTCTTGACGGAATCGACTATCCGTCATCATCATATACAATGGCTGTGTATCCGGCAAAGAAGGGTGACGAGGATAAGGTCGCTCAGGGTATTGCAAAGCTTGCAGACGAAGATCCGACAATCAAGCTCGTTTCAAACCATGAAACCCATGAAATGCTCCTTTCGGGACTCGGTGAACAGCATCTTGATGTTGTAATTTCAAGACTTAAAACAAAGTATAATGTTGACGCAGTCCTCAAAAATCCGAAGATTGCATACAGAGAAACTATCCGCAAAAAGGTTTCCGCACAGGGCAGATATAAAAAGCAGTCGGGCGGTCACGGTCAGTTCGGTGATGTGTGGATTGAATTTGAGCCGTGTGATTCGGACGGTCTTGTATTTGCCGAAAGAGTTGTCGGCGGTGCAGTTCCGAAAAATTTCTTCCCTGCTGTTGAAAAGGGACTTCAGGATTCAATTAAAAAGGGTGTTCTTGCAGGTTATCCGATGGTAGGCATCAAGGCTACTCTCTATGACGGTTCATATCATCCCGTTGATTCCTCCGAGATGTCATTCAAGACAGCGGCATCTCTTGCTTATAAGAACGGTATTCCGAATGCTTCTCCGACGCTTCTTGAGCCGATCGGAAGCCTTAAAGCCAATGTTCCGGATGCAAATATGGGCGATGTAATGGGCGAGGTCAACAAGCGTAGAGGTCGTGTACTCGGTATGCAGCCGGGTGAGAACGGAACGCAGATTGTTGAGGCGGAAGTTCCTATGGCAGAAATGGATGACTTTGCAACCTACATTCGTCAGGTAACACAGGGCAGAGGATCATTTGAATTTGCGTTTGTCCGCTATGAGGATACTCCTGCAAATGTTGCTCAAAAAATTATTGAGAAAGCCAAGGCCGACTCTCAGGAATAATCAATAAGCTGATTAAGGCACCGATTTTTCGGTGCCTTTTGCTTTTCTTGCGTAAATATCATTATTGTGATACAATTAGGCTATACTTATGTGAATGGTGGGGACGGAAATTTATTGCAAAGGATGATGACAATGAAAAATCTTTTACAAAGAGCGAGAAAGACAATCAAAATCAAAAATATGCTTTTTCTCACAATTGCCGGAATTATCAATGCGTTTGGAATTACAATATTTCTTAATCCCGTGAACCTTTACGACAGCGGAATTTCAGGTACGGCTATGCTTGCCGCACAACTTACACCCGAAAGCCTGTCGCTTTCACTTTTTCTTATAATTTTCAACCTGCCGCTGTTTTTGTTCGGACTTAAAAAGCAGGGAAAGAAGTTACATTTTACGCAATTTATACGGTTGCAGTTTATTCGTTTGTTTCGTGGCTGATAACCGATGTTCTGCCCGTTGATGTCAGTATGGCGTCTCCGCTTGCGGGAACCGATTTGCTCCTTTGTGCCGTATTCGGCGGTGTGATTTCGGGTATAGGCAGCGGTCTTGCAATCAAATTCGGCGGTGCAATGGACGGCATCGAGGTTATGGCAGTAATCTTTGCGAAGAAAATCGGTGTATCGGTTGGTTCATTCGTTATGGCATACAATATCGTACTTTATGTTGTATGCGGTTTCATTCTGCAAAGCTGGATTCTTCCGCTTTATTCGATTGTTACATATTTTGCCGCACTTAAAACGATTGACTTTATTGTTGAAGGTTTTGACAGGGCAAAGGCGGCAACGATTATTGCATCTGTAAGCCGTTGCGATGAAATTTGTAACGCACTTTCGGAGGAATTTCAAAGCGGTGTTACCGTAATGCAGGCTCAGGGCGGATATTCAGGCAAGGACAAGGTGATGATTTACTTTGTTGTCAACCGTTTCCAGATTGGCAAGCTGAAGGAGATTGTGCGTGAAATCGACAAGAAAGCGTACATTTCAATTACGGAGGTTGCCGATGTTTTCAGCCGAAACGATTCGCTGTAAATAAATTTTAGTTGGTGTTTTATTTGACAAAATTACTTGTAAAGCTGTTCGTTAAAGACAGCGACAATTGCGATAATCCAAAGGTTAGAACTGCCTATGGCAACCTTTCGGGTGTTTGCGGAATAATTCTTAACCTGTTACTGTTCGGAGGAAAATTGTTTGCCGGAATTGTTTCGGCATCGGTTTCCGTCATTGCAGACGCCCTCAACAACCTTTCGGACGCAGGCAGTTCGGTTGTTACATTCCTCGGATTTAAGCTTGCAAGCCGTCCTGCCGACAGAGAGCATCCGTTCGGTCACGGTCGTTATGAGTATGTGGCAGGCTTGGGAATTTCCGTTGTAATCCTTTTAATGGGTGTTGAGCTTATAAAAAGCTCGATAGAAAAGATAATTACTCCCGAGGACAAAACGGCATTTTCAACGCTTTCACTCGCAATAATGATTGCGTCAATTTTCGTAAAATTATGGATGTACTTTTTTAATTCGGGATTGTCGAGAAAGATAAATTCAACCGCACTCAAGGCGGCGGCACTCGATTCTTTGACTGACTGCATTGCAACCTCGGTTGTAATAATAGGACTGCTTATTTCAGCCTCAACAGGAGTTCAGATTGACGGTTGGCTCGGCGTGTGTGTTTCGTTGTTCATACTTTTTACGGGTGTCAGCACATTCAGAGAGAGCCTCTCTCCGCTCCTCGGCAAAGCGCCCGACCCTGAATTTGTTGATGAAATCAAGGAAACAGTGTTGAAAAATGATATGATTGTAGGTATCCACGATTTGATTATCCACGATTACGGTCCGGGCAGATGCTTTGTTTCACTCCATGCAGAAGTGCCGTGCGATGAGGATATCCTCGAAGCACATGACGCAATTGACCTGACGGAAAAACAGCTTGAAAACAGGTACAACTGTTTTGCAACCATACATATGGATCCGATTGCCTCAAACGATGCGTTCACAAATGAACTTAAAATGAAGGTGGAGGAGGGTTTGTGTGAGCTTAATCCGGAGTATTCAATCCACGATTTCAGAATTGTAAAGGGCAGTACGCATACAAATGTTGTCTTTGATATGGTTATTCCGTATGGTCTTGACCTTACGGAAAGACAGATTAAACAGAGTGCAATCGAGAAAATCAAGTCAATTGACGAAAAGCTTTATCCGATAATCAATGTTGAAAAATCCCTTTCTGATTAAAAGTTCATAATAAAAAACAGAGGTCATCGGTTTTTAGCTGATGACCTCGTTTTGTATATATTTTCGGATTTGTTGAAAATTGTGTGTTCAAGTGTAGTAGTCAGTTATACGGTTTATTGTCGAAACGATTTTACAATTGTTTCGATTGGCGGTTACTGACCGTTGCCGTATTATTGTTTCGCAAACTGACTGTTGTAAAGTTTGTTATAGAATCCGCCTTTGGCGAGCAACTCCTCGTGTGTGCCTTGTTCAATGATGTTGCCGTCCTTCATAACAAGGATAACATCGCTTTCCTTGATTGTTGAAAGTCTGTGGGCAACAACAAAGCTCGTCTTACCCTTCATCATCTTGGCAAAAGCCTTTTGAACACGGATTTCGGTAAGGGTATCAATTGATGAAGTCGCCTCGTCAAGAATAAGGATTGATGGGTTTGTAAGCATCGCCCTTGCAATACACAAAAGCTGTTTCTGTCCCTGACTGAGATTACCGCCGTCCTCGCTGATTACGGTGTTGTAGCCGTCAGACATACGGCGGATGAATGAGTGCGCATATGCTGCCTTTGCAGCGGCAATAACTTCTTCTTCGGTTGCGTTTTCATTGCCGTAACGCAGATTTTCCATAATCGTTCCGTTGAACAGCCAGCTGTCCTGAAGAACCATTCCGTAGCATTTTCTGAGGTTGTCACGGGTGATATCCATAATGTCAACTCCGTCAATACTGATTTTGCCGCTGTCCGTGTCATAAAATCTCATAAGAAGATTGATGAATGTTGTCTTGCCGCAACCTGTCGGACCGACAATGGCAATGTGACTGCCGCTCTTGACATCAAGCGAAAAGTTTGTGATGAGCGGTTTTTCTTTTGTGTATGAGAAGTTTACATTTTCAATCTTGACATTGCCTTCGCAATGCTCAAGCTCTTTTGTACTGTTGTCGGGAATTTCGTTATCTGCCTCAAGAACCTCAAAAACCCGTCCTGCCGCCGCAATGCCTGTCTGCAATTGCGTGAGTACGCCTGTAACCTCGTTAAACGGCTTTGTGTACTGATTTGCGTAGGTAAGGAAGCATGATAACTGTCCGACCGAAAGTGTGCCTGCAACGGCAAACAGAGCACCCATGATGCCTACTGCGGCATAAACCAATGCGTTTACGAATCTTGTTGACGGGTTGGCAAGTGCGCCTGCAAACTGCGCCTTGAATCCCACTTCAAGAAGTTCATCGTTGTACTTTTCAAATTCTTCAAAGGCTCTGTCCTCATATGAAAAAGCCTTTACAATTCTCTGATTGCCGATATGCTCCTCAACATATGACGAGATGTCGCCGTTGAGTGCCTGTTGACGGGTAAAGCGGTTATGCGTCATCTTGCCGATAAATGCCGCAACAAAGAGCGAAAGCGGTGTGAGAACAACAACCACAAGGGCGATTTTCCAGTTGATTGTCAGCATAAATACAAGCGTGCCGACAATGGTAACAATGCCCGAAAAAAGCTGTAGGAACATCTGTGTAAGACCGTCACCAACTGCGTCAACATCGTTGATTACTCGGCTGATAAGGTCGCCGTGAGGTGTTGTGTCAATGTAGGAGAGGGGAACTGTGTTGAATTTTTCGAAAACCTCTCTTCTGAGGTCACGAACAGTGCGGTAGCTGACAATGTTGGTAAAGTAGGTCATAATCCACTGGAAAAGTGCCACACCGCCGATGCCAACACCGATATATACAAGAATCTGAATAACGCTTGCAAAGTCAACATTACCCTTGTCAATGATGTTGTCGATTGCGTTACCTGTGAGAACCGGAATATAGAGCGTGAGCGAAACGCTGATGATTGCGCTCACAAGAGCTAAAATCAGATAAAACGAATACGGCTTTATTTTTTTGAGTACCTTTTTTACAGAGGAGGATTTTTTTGCTGAATTTTTCATCTTTTTGCCTCCTCTTCACTAAGCTGTGAAAGACAGATTTCACGGTAGGTTTCGCAGCTTTCAAACAGTTCATCGTGCTGACCTTTGCCTACAAGTCTGCCGTCATCAAGCACAAGAATAAGGTCTGCGTTCTTGATTGTTGAGCAACGCTGTGTAACGATTATTACGGTCATATCCTTTGTGTTTTCACGCAAAGCCTTTCTGAGTGCCGCATCTGTTGCAAAGTCAAGAGCCGAAAAGCTGTCGTCAAGAATGAGAAGCTTCGGTGAGCCTGTGAGTGCTCTGGCAATACAAAGTCGCTGACGCTGACCTCCGCTGAAGTTCTTACCGCCCTGTTCAACAAAGCTGTCAAGCCCTTTGTTCAGCTTGCTTACAAACTCGTATGCCTGTGCAATTTTGAGAGCCTTTATAATATCCTCGTCAGTTGCATTTTCGTTTTGCCATTTCATATTGTCACGGATTGTTCCCTTGAAAAGAATTGACTGCTGAGGAACAATACCAATCTGTGAACGGAGCTGTAAGAACGGATAGTCCTTGACATTTCTGCCGTCAACGCTTACAGTACCCTGTGTTGCATCGTAAAAACGGGGGATAAGGTTGACAAGCGTACTTTTACCGCAACCCGTACCGCCGATAAGACCGACCGTCTGACCACGCTTGATTTTAAAGCTGATGTTCTCAAGCTCGTCATCACCCGTGCCGTATGTGAAGTTTACATTGTCAAATTCGATTTTCGGAGTGCTTTCGCTCTCTGAAATTTCAATGTTCTCGGTAGTGCTTTCACACACACTTGGCTGAGTTTCAAACACTTCGTTAAGTCTTGCCGCACTTGCACTCGCCTTCGTGAAAAGTACAACAAGGTTTGCAACAACAATCATTGCAAGCAAAATCTGCGTCATATAGTTTACAAGGGCGATGATGTCACCCGAAAGCATTCCGTTGCCTGCGTTTACATTCTGAGCACCAAACCAAATGATAAGAATAATTGCAGCATTGGTGATGATGTAGGTGACAGGCTTAAAAGTGCCGAAAGGATGCTTACTCTGATCGAAGTTTTAGCCAAATCCTCGGTTGAATCGTCAATACGCTTTTTCTCATTTTTCTGCTTTGAAAAGGCTCTGATAACCCTGTTGCCTGAAAGATTTTCACGGCAGATAAGGCTGATTTTGTCGAGCTTTTTCTGCATTTTTTCAAAAATAGGAATACTCTTTGTCATAATGAGGTAAAGAGTAACGGCAATCAATATAGCCGCAATGAAGAAAATAATTGACATTTCAAGGTTGATTGTCATTGCCATAACCATTGAACCGATAACAATAAACGGTGCTCTGGTGAGCAGGCGGATAGCCATTGCAACAGATTGCTGAACCTGATTGGTGTCATATGTGATTCGTGTTATAAGTGACGGAGTGCCGAGCTTGTCCAACTCTGCGTGTGATAACCTGTTGATGTGCAAAAACAAATCTCGGCGAAGTCTTGTTCCCACACCCTGAGATGCCTTTGACGCAAGATACTGACACACAAGTGCACTGCAAAGTCCTACAGTTGCAAGAATAACGAGCAGACCGCCCATTCTCCAGATGTATGCCGTGTCGCCGTTTCGCACACCGTTGTCGATGATTCCTGCCATAACAAGCGGAACGAGCAATTCTAAAATTGCCTCAAACAGCTTGCAAAGCGGACCGATGATACATTCCTTTTTGTAGTATGCAAGATACCTTCGTAGCTTAATCAAATTTTCCCCTTCTCTGCCATAAAATTAACAATACATAAGTAATATTATTTTACACCGATTAACGATATTTTACAACTTAAATTTTGCGTTGCGGGAATTTGCGGCGGTCGCAAGGCTACCCCTACAGTTTTGTGCTAACACAAAAAAGCCACCGATAAAACATCGGTGGCTCTGTATATAATCAGTAAAATAAATTACTTAATAAGGCTTGTGCCGTCCATTTCTTCGGGCTGCTCGAGTCCCATAATTTGGAGCATTGTCGGAGCGATATCGGCAAGTCTGCCGCCCTCACGAAGCTCGCAGTCGTAGTTTACTACGCAGAAAGGAACAGGGTTTGTTGTGTGAGCAGTAAACGGTGAACCGTCCTCTGCAACCATCTTATCAGCATTACCGTGGTCGGCTGTGATAAGAGCAACACCGCCCATTTCTTTGATTGCGTCAACAACCTTGCCAACGCAGGTGTCAACAGCCTCAACAGCCTTTACGGCTGCCTCGAATACGCCTGTGTGACCAACCATATCGCAGTTAGCATAGTTGAGAATAATCATATCGTACTTACCGCTCTTGATTGCGGGAACGAGCTTGTCTGTAACCTCGTAAGCACTCATTTCAGGCTGAAGGTCATATGTTGCAACAGCAGGTGACTTAACAAGAATTCTGTCCTCGCCGGGATACTGCTTTTCAACACCGCCGTTGAAGAAGAATGTTACATGAGCATACTTTTCTGTTTCTGCAATTCTGAGCTGTGTCATACCCTTGTCTGATACATACTCGCCGAGTGTGTTCTTGAGAACCTCTGGCTTGAATGCAACTTCAACATTAGGCATTGTTGCATCATACTGAGTCATGCAAACAAAGTTTACGGGGAAGAAACCGTTCTTTCTCTCAAAGCCCTTAAAATCAGGGTCAACAAATGTTCTTGTAATCTCTCTTGCTCTGTCAGGACGGAAGTTGAAGAAGATGATGCTGTCGTTTGGCTTAACCTGAGCACCGCCCTCAATAACACAAGGAACAACAAATTCGTCTGTTACGCCGTCATTGTAAGAGTTCTTAATTGCGCAAACAGGGCAGTCTGCCTTGTTGCCCTCGCCATATACCATAGCGGCATATGCCTTTTCAACTCTGTCCCAGTTGTTATCTCTGTCCATTGCATAGTATCTGCCCTCAACTGTGGCAACCTTGCCTATGCCGATTTCTTTGAGCTTGTTAAGAAGCTTGTCAGCATATTCAGCGGCACTTGAAGGCGGAACATCACGGCCGTCAAGGAATGCGTGAATGTAAACATCTTTAAGACCCTTTTTCTTAGCAAGTTCAAGAATACCGTAGAGATGCTCAATGTGGCTGTGAACACCGCCGTCTGAGAGAAGTCCCATAAGGTGAAGTGCCGTGCCGTTCTTGAGAGCCTTGTCCATTGCATCAACAATAGCCTCGTTATCTTTGAGCTTGTCCTCGTTGATAGTCTTTGTAATTCTTGTGAGTTCCTGATAAACGATTCTGCCGGCACCCATATTTGTGTGACCGACCTCAGAGTTACCCATCTGACCGTCAGGAAGACCTACATCCATACCCGACGCACCAATCTGTGTGAGCGGATTAGATGCAAAAAGCTTGTCAATGTTTGGCTTTTTAGCAGCCTTGATAGCGTTGCCTTTTTCGGGAGCAATACCAAAGCCGTCAAGAATCATTAAAATTACCGGTTTTTTCATTTTGCGTGTCCTTTCCATAAAGCATACACAATCTTGTTATGCAAAAAACAAAATCCAAAAGCCGATTACAGACTTTTGTGCCGTGCCCAAAAGGACACGGCATTGTGTTTGAATATACTGTTTAAATTACTTGCTTGCAGCCTTTACGATTGCGGCAAACTTCTCGGCAACGAGTGATGCACCGCCGATAAGGCCACCGTCAACATTTGTCTTTGAGAGAAGCTCGTCAGCATTGCCGTCATTCATTGAACCGCCGTACTGAATTGTAACAGCGTCAGCAGCAGCCTGATTGTAAAGCTTAGCGATTGTAGCACGGATGAATGCACAAACCTCTTCAGCCTGATCAGCTGTAGCAGTTTTGCCTGTGCCGATAGCCCATACAGGCTCATAAGCGATAACAACATTCTTGAGTTCTTCTTCTGTTACGTTGAAGAGGTCAAGCTTAATCTGTCTTGCGATAACTTCTTCTGTGATGTCGCACTCACGCTCCCAGAGGAGTTCGCCAACGCAAACGATTGGCTTAAGACCTGCGGCAAGAGCAGCCTTTGTTCTCTTGTTTACAGTTTCGTCTGTTTCGCCGAAATACTGTCTTCTCTCGCTGTGACCGAGAACTACATATTCAACGCCCATTTCCTTGAGCATACCTGTTGAGATTTCGCCAGTGAAAGCACCGCTTTCAGCCCAGTGACAGTTTTCTGCACCGATTTTAACATTTGTGCCTTCTGTAGCCTCAAGTGCTGTTGCAAGGTCAACATAAGGAACACAAGCGATTACTTCACAACCTGCATCTTTTACGAGGGGAGTAATAGCGTTGAGAAGCTCTTTAGCTTCCTTTGGAGTTTTGTTCATTTTCCAGTTGCCTGCAATAATTGCCTTTCTCTTTGATTTATCCATGATAATTTTCCTTTCAGAATATGTTTTTTATAATAAAGTAACAGGGTTAAATCAGTAAGGGCGGAAAAATCCGCCCTTTTATTTGATTAAATTATTTGTCAGCGATTGCTGCGATACCCGGAAGAACCTTGCCTTCAAGGTATTCAAGAGATGCACCGCCGCCTGTTGAGATGTGGCTCATCTTATCAGCAAAACCAAGCTGAATAACAGCAGCTGCGCTGTCGCCGCCGCCGATGATTGTTGTTGCGTCTGTGTCGGCAAGAGCCTTAGCAACAGCAATTGTACCCTTTGCAAGAGTTGGGTTCTCAAATACGCCCATAGGACCGTTCCAAACAACAGTCTTTGCGCTCTTTACAGCGTCGGCAAAGAGTTCCTGTGTCTTTGTGCCGATGTCAAGACCTTCCATGTCAGAAGGATCTTGTCTGAATCAACAACCTTAACTTCGATTTCAGCGTCGATAGGATCAGGGAAGCCTGCAGCGATTGTTGTGTCGATTGGGAGAAGGAGCTTCTTGCCGAGCTTTTCAGCCTTAGCCATCATTTCCTTACAGTAGTCAATCTTTGTATCGTCAACGAGTGAAAGACCGACTTCCTTGCCCTGAGCCTTGAGGAATGTGTAAGCCATACCGCCGCCGATGATGAGTGTGTCGCACTTTTCGAGGAGGTTTGAAATAACATTGAGCTTGTCAGCAACCTTAGCACCGCCGAGGATTGCAACGAACGGACGAACAGGAGTTTCAACGGCATTGCGAGGTAGTCAATTTCCTTCTGCATGAGGTAACCTACTGCTGTGTCCTTGATGTGGTCTGTAACACCTACTGTTGAGCAGTGTGCACGGTGAGCCGAACCGAATGCATCCATTACGAATACATCAGCGAGTGAAGCAAGCTCTGATGAGAATGGCTCAAGATTCTTTGTTTCTTCTTTTCTGAAACGAGTGTTCTGGAGAAGAACAACATCGCCGTCTTTCATTTCTGCAACAGCCTTTTTAGCATTTTCGCCTACAACCTCGTCATCGTTAGCGAAAACAACATCCTGACCGAGGAGTTCCGAAAGTCTTACTGCTACGGGAGCGAGTGAGAACTTCTCTTCGGGACCGTTCTTCGGCTTGCCGAGATGTGAGCAAAGGATAACCTTGCCGCCGTCAGCGATAAGCTTCTTGATTGTAGGAAGAGCTGCTGTAATTCTGTTGTCGTTTGTGATTACGCCGTCCTTGAGCGGTACATTGAAGTCACAACGAACAAGTACTTTTTTACCTTTTACATTGATGTCATCAACAGATACTTTGTTGAGCTGCATAATATACATTCCTTTCGTGTAAGAAGAAATTTGTAAAAATTTAGTATTTTTACAACCACTGTTATTATATATCAAAAACCCCTTTTTATCAATAGAAAACTTTAAAAATTTCGCCTGCAAAGGTATTTTTTGCACTGCCTTTACAAATACTGATTTTAAGGAAGCTTATGAATATTATTTTTGTTCTTATGTCATATTGTTGAGGTCGCTCCACTTGTGGTTGTGAAGCTCGCCCTTGTTCTGCAAAGCAGGATAATCCCATTGCCTTAAAACTTCATAAGCCGCAATTGCAACCGAGTTTGAAAGATTAAGACTTCTTGCCTCGTCAATCATAGGCAGTCTTAAAGTATCATCGGGATGCTGCATTAAAAGCTCCTCAGGCAAGCCTTTTGTTTCTTTGCCAAAAAGAAGATAGCAGTTGTCGGGATATTCAACATCGCTGTGGCGGTGAGTTCCTTTTGTTGAAAAGAAAAAGTATTTTCCGCCCTTTGTTTTTTCAAAAAAAATCGTCAATGTTCTCATAATATGTGATGTCAAGCAAGTGCCAGTAGTCAAGTCCTGCTCTTTTGAGTTTTTTATCGTCGGGTTCAAAGCCCA
>ENA-OQCF01000387-OQCF01000387.1-human-gut-metagenome-genome-assembly--contig:-NODE-387-length-17335-cov-3.577464_pt1 | contig 17335 bp, 18 predicted proteins | sample MGYA00242756_ERZ504573 | MGnify/ENA primary metagenome ERZ504573 (study PRJEB26092, sample SAMD00036240) | human gut metagenome | host: Homo sapiens | study: EMG produced TPA metagenomics assembly of... | reverse complement strand
TGTGCCTAAACCCAAATAAAAAAAAACACGCAATTTATAATCCTTGTAAGTTTTCCCATTTGCGAGCTTGAAACTTTCAAGATGAGTTTGATACCAACCAATAGATTTGTCTCTAAACTCAAGGCTGACCACTCTTGATTTGCATTTTCTTTCTACATAAGCAAGATAATCCTTCCATATTTGCGGAGCAGGTACGGAATGACAAATTATATCTATCAAAATCAGATTCTGAGATAGCTGATTACCTATGTAACTTTTCAAACCTGCTGTTTGGCATGGAGTACCTGAAAAAAGAACTAACTTTCCAGCCTTTAAATCGTTCTTTACATTTCGGAAGACTCCTGTCATATCGCTCTGTACATATTTACTACCTCTGAATGCATCTCTTTCTTCTCTAGTGGTAGCTCGTTTATGAACAACAACAAAATGACCTTTATAACCAGCTCCATAGATGACACCTCCTTTACCTAGTATGTAATCAGAAAATGCCACAAATGCAGCTCCACTACGACTATATCTTAATTTCGTTATATCCTTATGCCGTGCGGCGTATGCATCCGGTTGGGGCAGGTTGAGGCTCGTGTCATAATGGTCATTGAAAGCGCAAACCTTCTCACACAGCCCGCAATCCACACATTTATCTTTATCCACTACCGGATAAAGAAAGCCTAATGCATCTGGCTGCATCGTAATGGCATCATGCGCACAGATGCTGGCACAAGCCGTACAGCCACAACACTGTGATTTGTCTGTAATCTGAATCATTTGATTATATGTAAAGTTTTTAATGTTCTGTTAAAAAGAATAGTTACCATCAAGATTATGAATGGTGAATAATATAGATAAATGTCTTGCCATATATTGGACAAAAATTTGTTTACTACAGAAAAAAATGTTATGAACAACGGATGAAATATATATATGTATAAAGAATCTTTTTCGCCTAATGAAGAAAAGGCATTGGCTTTTGATTGTTTTAAAGACAAAAACAACGTGAATAATGAAACCGCCAAGAAAGTAGAACTGATGTAATGGTCTCTGGTTGAATTCATGTTAAGTTCCGTAAGCAACCTGTTTTCTAACAGAGAAGTTAATGAAGATAAAATCCCCCCCCCTAATGCTAATAATTGTAAATGGCTAAAATTCAATATGCGTTCTTTCTGTTGTTTCAGCAGCATCCCTATCGTAAAATAAGGAAGCCCTACACATGCGAAATTACGCACCCATATAAAAGGGAACTCTTTATGCCATAAGACCAAGCTGTATTTGCCAAAGCACAAATCCAATAACAAAAGAACAGGGATTGCCCAATAAATATAGCCAAGCTTATTACGTCGCTCTAAAAAGAGGATTATAATCAGAACATATAGGTATGCACCTATATACCAGAGATGGAAGCCAAAAGGATTTTCATTCAGTAAAATGAATTTACCTAAAGATTCCAGATTCAAGAAGCTAAAATCATTATTCTTGAACGCAAAAAGGAATTTCACAGCGGCAAACAGCAACGTACTCCATATTAATATATGAACCATTTTCTTGATGCCTCGCCTTAAATGCCCTTCCAATTTCAGTTTGTCATTTGTAAAAATCAGAATAACCTGAAATCATGAAAAAACATGGAACGGCACATCGCGTAAGAGGTAATATGTATTCTTGATAGGGAGTACGTACATGAAGAAATATAACCAAGACGGCACACAAGAATTTCAAAGAGTCTATATTATACAACCGTTTCATCTAATTTTTATGAATTATTATATGCAATTTATCTGTAATAAACTTCCGTTCAATCTTGTTGCAACCTATATAATAGATAGTAATTCCCGTACAAATGAAGGAGACAAGACTTGACAATATAAAATTCAGGAAAGATTCCATAAAAACATTCGTCATTAAGAATGGAAGAACAGCGGCAATGACTGTCACAACCAATACATTTACATAGACTTTCTTCATATATTTCCTGACGGAAAGGCCAATCATTTCCCGTAACATCAACAGGCGTGCCGCAAGACAACATTGGGAAATAACTATAGCTACCACAAGTACACTTCCGGGAACATCTCTATACGCAACAGGATGTAGGAAACAGGCAGGTTCATCATCTGCAACCCACCTACCACAAGCTGGTAGTTCCGTATACGTCCCGTAGCAAGCATGGCAGTTATCAACGGGTTGGAGATGGATTCACTCATGGCAAACACCAAGACCAGTTGCACGAACAATACGGCATGGTCGGGCACAATTTTCAGCCAAAGCCCTAATATATAATGTGTGTTAATCAAAACCGGAAGGGAGAGCAGCAAAAGCATATAAAACGAAAGCCTTGCTCCCTGAAAGATTAGAGTCATCATGTATTTACGGTCACCTGCCGCATACGATTTGGTAATTTGCGGGTTTAGCGCCGTCATGAAATTGGTAACAAAACCGCTGATAGCATTGTTTACCTGAAACGCAATTCCACGTGCCGCATTGGCAGCCGGACCGCAAAAGAGGTTGATGACCACATTTCCGCCTTGATCTCGTAACACAGCAGAAGTTGCACCAATAAAGTTCCATCCGGCAAAGCCGAACATATGTTTCAACAAATCCCTGTCGAATATGAAATGATACGTGCATTCTTCAAAGTGTCTCTTGCAATAAACCCCGTATGCCAGGCGGACTATCAATGCAACCGCACACATCAAAATAGCATAGAATATCAGCTTGTCCATAGGTGAAATTACAATCAGGAAAACAATCGCCAGTTTTCCTATGGCTTCCAATATACTGATATAAGCAAAAGCAGACATTCGTTCATGGGCAATGATGCTTGCATTATATGGAACGCTAATCAGATTGACTGCGAACGTCAATATTGAAAATTGAAATACCCAGTTGGCTGCTGTTATTCTTACATCAGGAATATTCATCTTCATGTTCAAGAACCATACGCCTATTGCTTCAGCCACTACAATAATTAATATGGCTAGCCCTATTTGAATAGTAACAGATGAGGAGAATATTTTTTTCAGATTCTCCTGATTGCCTTTTCCTAATTCGTAAGTAATGAATCGGGTAATAGCAGCAGACAACGAACCGGATAGCATAGAAAACATAGCCACTACACCGCCAACCACATTATAGATACCGAAATCTTCCACACCTAAAGCATTTAGCACAACACGCGAAGTGTATAGCTGACAGCCATCATGAAAAGCATGCGGAAATACAGCAGTAATGTGTTCTTGCTATGCGTTTATTGTTTGCTGAAGTGTCGGTCATAAGATTTTAAAATTGCACATCCAATTTTATGCTTTCAATATTCAACAACCGTTTGAATTCCTGTTTCTCCTCATCTGTCAATGTCGCATCATTGTTAATCCACTGTTCCGCAAATCGCATTTGTGCTTTTGCCGCATTGACAATGTCATTACGCATAGATTCTATTATTCCCCTTTTTCTGATGAAGTTTCAGTTGAATCTAATTTTTCTTTTAAATCTTTATTTGTCATGATTTTATGTATTTAATATTTAATCCTTTCTAAAAATATCCCGTGTATACACTTTCTCTTTCACATCATCCAGACAAGCGTCATAACGGTTGGCGATAATCGCCTAGCTTTGCGCTTTGAAAGCGTTCAAGTCATTTACCACTTTACTACCGAAAAAAGTACTGCCATCCTGTAAAGTAGGTTCGTAGATAATCACCTCTGCACCTTTTGCCTTTACCCGCTTCATCACACCTTGTATGGAGGATTGGCGGAAATTATCGCTGTTCGACTTCATCGTCAGGCGGTAAACGTCGATAGTACACTTGCGCTCCTCGTTGGGGCTGAAATCGCCACGGTTGTAATAATTGTAATATCCGGCTTTGGTCAGCACACGGTCGGCAATGAAGTCTTTTCTTGTACGGTTGCTTTCCACAATCGCCTGAATCAGGTTTTCGGGCACGTCGCATAGTTTGCCAGGAGTTGCTTGGTGTCCTTGGGCAGGCAATAACCGCCGTAATCGAAGCTGGGATTGTTGTAATGCGTGCCGATGCGCGGGTCGAGGCAGACGCCGTTGATGATGGCTTGGGTGTCCAGCCTTTCATCTCGCATAGGTGTCAAGTTCGTTGAAGTAGCTGACACGCAAGGCCAGGTAGGTGTTGGCAAAGAGCTTCACCGCTTCGGCTTCGGTCAGACCCATGAAGAGGGTGTCGATGTTTTCCTTTATCGCCCCTTCCTGCAAGAGTGCGGCAAAGGTGCGGGAGCTTCGTCCAAACGGGTGTTGCCTTCGGGACGTCCTACGATGATGCGGCTGGGATAAAGGTTGTCGTACAATGCCTTGCTTTCGCGCAGGAATTCGGGCGAGAAGATGACGTTCTCCGTGTCTAATTTCCTGCGCACACTTTCCGTGTAGCCCACAGGAATGGTACTTTTAATCACCATAACGGCACAAGGATTGACGCTCTTCACCAACTCAATGACTTCTTCTACATGGCTGGTGTCGAAGTAGTTCTTCACCGGGTCGTAGTTCGTCGGTGCGGCAATGACCACAAAGTCTGCGTCGGCATATGCCTTCGCTCCATCTAAGGTGGCAGTCAGGTTCAATTCTTTTTCAGTAAGATACTTCTCAATGTATTTGTCCTGTATGGGCGATTTACGCCGATTTATCAGTTCTACCTTTTCAGGAATCACATCAACAGCCGTCACTTGATGATGTTATGCCAGCAGTGTGGCAATGGAAAGTCCTACGTAACCGGTTCCGGCTACGGCTATTTTTATATTCTTATCCATGATTATTATTTTATTTGTCTTTTCATGTGACCAATTGTATTTTCTCCGTCTTTTACTACAAGCATCCTCTCATGAATTTGCACTGAGAAACCATAAAAGGCCGTTTTTCCCGTATTAATGAAAGAAACTGGGAATGACATAATAAAGGTCTTGTTTACAATATAACCGTCTACCGCTACTTCTATTTCAGAACTGCCTTTCATATATTCTTTAATTGTCGGAAGCTATAAAGACTGTGACCACGGCTGTTGCAAATGACCAGAATTTGTGGAAAAGCAGTTCTGAAAATATCTTTTTCATCATTCGATACATATTCATTATTCAAGTTGATAATTCATTCACCGGCATTGCATCCCATTCAATCATCTCGATGTCTTTTCCACAAGTTTTATTCCGTTTCTTTGGACAATTGCCCGTGGTGTGGGGTAGGAGTATGTTACTAAACATATGACCATTTTTACTGGTTATGATTCACTATAATTTTAAATTCGTTGTGTGAAACCGGGCGTTTATAGCGATTTTGTCGCAACTGTTTAAAATGATAAATTTACAAACGGAACTAGCGAACCACCCTTTATGGCAGCTTCACTAATACTTTGTTTCCGGATACCTTTGTTCCTGTGACATCGCCTTTCATGCTGATTTCTATATCAGAGTATTGCGGTTCAATCATCATTGTGCCGTCAATGGCAATGACACCCCACTGGCTGTAATTCTTCTCCACGGCGCAATACCTGCCTATGGGAGGCCTGACATTGCGGTATATCGGAGGAATGGTGATACGCTCACCGACTTTCAGCCCCCATTTCATCCCTGAACGGAACGGAACAGCCTCGCCCGACTTTTCCAGAAGTTGCCGCCTCTTTTCCATTTTCTCGGATTCCGCCATATTCCGTATCTCCCTCGCACGCTTTGCCAGTCGCTCCATCGCGGCCAAACATTTCTCTCCTTCCTCTGCCGGGAAGTGACATCCGATGTATTTTTTTTCCCCACAGTCTGTCACATGATAGTATTTCCCTCCGATGTCCGTCACGATGATGCTTCCATCCGCCAACCATCGGCGTATCCAATAGTAACTGTCATGATCACCACCGAGGAGACAGGCATATCCCCATGGAAAACCAGCCATATGCGGATCGTCAATATAGCATTGGACGGAAGCATTATAATCAAAAATCGCCACATAGAACTTGTGGTCATAAATATAGCCGCCGCTCAGGTTCAGTTTGCTTGCATACAGATTTTTTGTACGGCTGTAATACATGCGACCGACTTTCAACATCTCCACATCCCCGAAACGCTTCACCTCAGGTTTTTCCCTGTATGACTGTAGGTTGTAAAGATCTATATAATCAGACCTGCCGTTCGGTTTCTGCACGGTCAGGAAATTGTTTCTCATGAATTTCATGGACTGGCAATACCCTTCCTTCCTTATAATCTCACCACAGGCGTTTACCAGTCCGCAGTTCTTGTCCGAGAGCCTCACCGCTGCCATGTCATGCCGGATATCGAAGACTGTGACGAATACCGGGGCCGTAATCTTATTTCTTCCCCGGCATAGCCCCATAACCCGCTGTTCTTGTCCTGCCATGCTCTAAGTTCCGGCCTCTTGCAGGGATTAGGAGTTTTTTGCAAAGTTATAGCGGAAAGCAGCCTGTCATGGGAAACGATCATTTCCATACCGAAGTCCTGACATAGATCTTCCGCGGTGACAGTTTCCGGACTTGTTCCGTTTCCATGCCGGATGGTCCGTATTCCCCTTCCAGCCATATCCCCACGGAACATCGCTTCCCAGTCCCATGCCATGGTGGGCAGACCGAACACACGGTAAAGCCCCACGTTGTCTATCAGCACACATGTTTCCTTACCGGTTGATTTTCTCAGTCCGCGCCCGGCCTGTTGCAAATATTTGGCCAGTGAGAGTGTCGGGCGCGCCATCTGCACGAACTCCACATCGGGGCAGTCAAATCCCTCGCTGAAAACGTCCACATTTACCAGTACCTTTATTCTGCCTGTCTTGAAATCCTCCACCATCTGTCCGCGTTCAGCAGCCGGTGTGTGACTGTCTATGGCTGCGGCGTCCAGTCCTTTTCCACTGTAATACGCCGCGATGTTCCGCGCATGGTCGATACTGACGGCATAGACGATCCCCTTCTTCCCGTCCGCATACTCCAGAACGCTCCGATACAACTGATCGATGCTTGTGTGACGGTTCAGTACGTCATTCATCTCCCTTACCTGGTAATCACCATCTGCACCGCGTTTCTCCAGCGAGTCTATCAACCGTTGCTCCCTGCTGTTTGCACGTATCGAGACATAATCAAATGACGACAGCCACCCTTTCCTTATAAACTCCGCCACACTCCATGAGCATACCAGCGAGTCGAAAAGGTCCGTGAACCCGGTGCGTCCCATCCGGCAGGGAGTAGCGGTAAGTCCGAGAAATTTTGCTTCCGGACACCAGTTCCACAGCATCCGGTAAGTCCTTGCCTGCGCATGGTGCGCCTCGTCGATGATGACCAGTTCCGGTTTTTCCACCACATCATCGTAATGCCGTGTTAGCCATTGTATGGACATCACCCTGACGCACCCGTCAGTCAGACTTGTCCCGTATTTTGCAACGGTCTCTTCAATCTGCGCCACAAGCTCCCTGCGGTGTGCGACGATCCAGACCGTCCTCTTTCCATCAGTGAGGAAACTGCTTACCACCGCCGCCAATACATGGGTCTTGCCGGTACCTGTAGGCATCTGCACCATCACGCTGCGGTGCGTCCGCCATTCCTCCGAGAGACGCTGTATAATATCTTCCTGATAGTCATGCAGACATACGGTTTTTGCCATATCGTTTTCGATTAAAGCTCCGGGAACAAGCGCTCTCGTTCCCGGAGCTCCCCCTGCACTTTTCACAAAGGACAAGGTTCTGATCTAACATTAGTGCCGGCTATGTTCCATTTCCGGCCGGCAGACGGAAATAACAGGCTGCAAAAACAAAGTTTTTTAACTGCTAAATTACTAAGGACCCTCATCGAGAAGGATCGTTAAGAACAGCCCGTTTTACTAATAGGCATTCTTCTCGCCACGGAAGACATTCGCCACCGTCCTGTACATGATGTAAAGGTCCAGACCGAAGCTCCAGTGCTCCAAATACCAGATATCACCACGGATACGGCCCTCCATGTCTTTTAGTTCCTTCGTTTCCCCACGGAAACCCGTAACCTGGCTCCATCCCGTTATACCCGGTTTCACAAAATGCCGCACCATATATTTATTGATCAGCCTTGAATATTCCTGCGTATGGAGAAGCATGTGAGGACGAGGCCCCACGATACTCATATCCCCCAACAGCACATTGATAAACTGGGGCAGCTCATCTATATTCGTCTTACGCATTATATTGCCCCAGCGCGTCTTGCGGGGATCATGCTCCGTGGCCTGTATCCTGTCGGCATCTGCATTTACTTTCATACTGCGGAACTTGTAACAATAAAACTCCCTGCCGTTCAGCCCGTTCCGTTTCTGGCGGAAGAACAGCGGGCCGGGCATGGTCAATCCGGTCACTATCGCCACCACAATCAGAATAACCGGAAAAAACGTACAAAGGAACACCGATGAGACTACTATGTCAAAGGTTCTTTTCAGCAGGCGGTTCCCCGGCCAACTTAAGGGATCGGGCGAAGGCCCAGGTAAGGGACGTTCCCCATGATGTTGAACGACATACGGTGGTGGAGATAATTGCGCACATTGGGCACACTGAAGAAATGTACCAGATGGTTCTCGCAGTAATCAATCAGAGAAACGATGACCTCTCTGTCTTTTGAGGGCAGGCAGCAGAACAGGTAATGTACATAATCATGTTTCTCCAGATATTCCTGTACCTGCGCCGGCTGGCCCAAATACGGACATTCTACCGGAAAAGCAGGATTCGCCTGACCGTCAAAATAGCCCACGACCGAATAACCTGTATCTTCACTGCCCGACATCTCATGGTAGATTTCCAGGTTGTTGTCCGTACTTCCTACCAGTACTACAAAACGCGTATGTTTCTTGCTCATACGGTAAAGCCTGATGAGAAGACGAAGAGTGAAACGGAACGAAACAAGACACAGAAACAGGAGGAAAAGGTACTCCAGCATGAACAGGGAGGCTATATCCGCATAGTTTCCTACAGAAAGGACCAGACCGCCCAGGAGGACAAACAGGAACATATTCTCGAACACACGTTTCCATATCTGAAGGGAATGCACTTTCCTCCGGTGAAGCACTACTCCTGAATGGATGGCGCAAAGGGCGTAACATAACATCAGTGTAAGCATGACTTGCAGAACGGTGGTTCCACCAACCTGCAGGCTATCCCACTGCATCTCATTGGACAGCTTGCTGAAAAGCAGGAATAGCAGACCGCAAAGAAAGGTCTCGGTGACAATCACAAAGGTCTCGATCAAGTGGTTGTAGGATGCTAATTTGTCTTTCATGGTAGGTTGTCATTATCAGATCACATTATAAAAGTGATCTCCTGTTATTTTTTCATAACATATCCATAGCCGTAACCATATTTGTGCCCATATCCATAGCCATACTTATGACCATACCCATAGCCACTCTTTCTTGAATTCAAATCAATACTATTAATAACCGTAGCCAATTTATCGAATTTCTTCTGATCCCGCAGCACATTAATATACTGATACCCCAACTTCGGAGTTACATCTGCACGACACACATACACGCACATATCAGCCACACGACCGGCAATAGCAGTATCGGTCACAATAGCAATAGGAGCCGTATCAAGAATAATGTAATCGTAACGCTCTTTCAATTTCTCTATTGCATCTTCCAGTACCGTACGCGCCATCAACTCTGTAGGATTGGGAGGAATAGGACCACCCGGAAGAATATCAAGATTAGGACTTACATCCGAATGTTGTATCATATCAAAAAGATTGGTATGCTCGGGGTCAGCCAGATAATTGGTAATACCTTCCATGCGATGGGACAGATTAAAGACCTTATTCAGCCCCGGCTTGCGGATATCCAAACCCACAATAACAACTTTCTTACCCATATAGGCCAGACTGACTGCCGTATTTCCAGCAATAAAAGACTTGCCTTCACTCGGCTGTGTGGATGTAAAAAGCACCACTCTCTGACTGGCACCAAGCATGAACAACATATTGGTACGCAGACCACGAAAAGCCTCCTCCATCATACCATTCTGATTCTCCTGAACCACAATGGCACCTTTTTCGGGCTTCTTACTTAAAGGAAGCTCACCCAAAATAGGAACATCCGTTATCTTCTCCACATCCTCGGCATTCTCTATCTTATATTTTAATAAATCCTTCAAATAAATAAGACCTACAGGAATACCCATACCCAATACAAAGGCAGCCAGCAGAACTATCTTCTTCTTAGGAGAAACCGGCTTTTTACTAGGAAGAGCAGCTTTGATGATACGTCCGTTATTAGCAGTGGATGCCAGGGTTATTGCGTTTTCCTCACGCTTCTGAAGCAACATAATGTAAAGGGTCGCCTTGATTTCCTGCTGGCGGGAGATAGTAAGAAATTCTTTCTCCTGCTGCGGCGCACTGCTGATCCTGCCTTCAAACTTCCGTGCCTGACGTTCAAGGTTGGACTGCGCTATCTGCAACCCTCTCAGTACACTGTTCACGGTAGTCTGCACATTGTGCCGCATGGACTCGATGCCCGTATTGATATTGATTACCGCAGGATTGTTTTCGGAAGAGGTACGGAGCAAACGCTTGCGTTCGATCAGCATCGTGTTATATTGGTTGATGATAGAACCCAAATTCTGGTCCTGCAACCCTACATTGGCGGGAATCACCTCGTTTGCATTCTTCGGATTGTTCACATAGTTACGCAAGGACTCCACCAGTCTCAACTGGGTGGCATTCTCGGTCAGCTGCTGTTCATATTTCGAACTCTCTTCCAAAGCCAGACGGGCATCGCTGGTCAAATCGGTCAATCCGGAGCGTTGCTTGAAATCGGCAAGTTCCGTTTCAGCAGTACCTAACTCCCGATTGATAATGCCAATACGCTCGTCTATAAACTCTGCGGATTTTTGAGCCACTTCATTCTTCTCGTCATTCGCGTCCAGATTATAAAAGTCAACCAGACAATTGATGAAATCGATACCGCGCTGCTTTACCGTATTCTGCAAGCTGATGGCAGCAATTGTGGTAGTCTTCGAAGTGGGTTCCACTGACAAATTCTCTACATAACTTTCCGTCACATCTGTAGGAGAATTAACGTATGCCACCAGATTCATATCTTCTTCCAAAGGTGGGACCGAGTCGTTCTTTGTAAAACTGAAAACTCCTACTGGAGTGGGGAAAACAGCCGGAATACTGTCAAAACTTACCTCAGTCTCCTGCTTCTCCTCGTCAAACATATATTCCACTTTTACATCCAATTTTCCATTCATGGTGTATTTTAGATGAAGCTTGGCTCCTTCTTCCAGATTGTCTGCCTCTTCAGGAGTCATATAAACTTTTACCGGAGTGGACTTATATAAAGGAGTGTTATAGCCGAACATACGTTCCTCGGCCACTGAAATATACAAATTCAAATGATTCACCACCTTTTTAATCAAGGTTCTTGACTTCAGGATTTCCACCTCATTGTCAAAATTGTTAGTCATGGAGAACATACCCAAATCCTGAAGGGCTCCCATAGGATTATTACTGCTTCCACCTTTCTTGTCACCTTCTTTGATGAGTACGGCCGCATCAACATTATAGACAGGAGCTTGATAACGGAGATAGATGAAAGCAGATATAATACAAACCAGCACACTGGCTACAAACCACGGCCAATAGGCAAAGTATTTAAAAAACAAGGCATAAAGATCAACGTTCTCCTCACGTTGCTCGGTACCCGAAGGGGTGTTCTTCTGTTCGTCAGTCATATCAACAGTTTGTAATCAACAATTATATTTATGAGTTTTATTTCAGGATGGTTGCCAGAAGGCTTGCAAGAGATACCAAAATGGATGTAGCACTGATCCACATGCTGGTGCTGCTGCCAATGTCCGAGTTCTTGGCTTTTGTCTTATTGGGCGTTACATAGATGATATCGTTCTGGCGCAGGTAGTAATAGGGAGATACAACCAGCTCTGCATTATTAAGATTCAAATTGATAATCTCACGCTTGCCTTTTGCATCTTCACGAATCAGTTTCACATTGTCACGGACGCCATAAACAGTCATATCTCCCGCCATGGCAAGGGCTTCAAGGATATTTACCTTTTCATTTCCTACGGTAAAAGTACCCGGACGGTTCACCTCTCCCAATACCGAAATTTTGTAATTTGCCATACGGACTGTAACGATAGGACTCTCTTTCAGATAGGGCTGCAATTGCTCACGGATCAAATCTTCCGCCTCGTTTTTCGTAAGGCCGCCTACCTTCAGACGACCGATAACGGGGAAATCTATCTCACCCTTGTTATTTACCAGGTATTGCTGGAGAGTGGGTTGTGTGGTAGTATTAATATTGGTCAGGGCTGCATTCAGAGGAGTCTGTACCGTCAGGTTAAAAGGAGCGGCAGCCTGAGGATCACTCGTGTTCACAGTTATACTCAGCAAATCTTTCGGCATAATCTTTGCATCATAAAGGGGAAGATCTTCCCTGTAACTGTTCACTACCTCGGGATTCTGCATGTAAGGTACATTTTTATAGGAGGTGCAGCCTGCCAACAAGGCGGATGCCACAACAAACAATAATAGTTTCTTTAAAGTCTTCATATCAGTTTTTTCATTTATTATTCAATCATCTGCCAAACAGGCGCGAGAAAAGACCTCTGCCGTGATTCTCCGAAACAGGAGATTCACCGGCATTACGTATCAAATCCGAAAAAGTGGTTCCGTCATGAATCATTCCATAAATAGTACCCCAATCGGGAAGGCCTCCCAAGTTGCGGTCATCTATAAAAAGATCGGCTTTGAGCTTGCGTGAGTAATGATTGTTACGCCCTTTCTCCTCCTCCGGATAGTCGCGGTTCACGGCATAAAATTCAAGACCGCGATCACGGCAAAAGGCAAGAGCCTCGTCAAGCAGACGCCCTTCACGCACTGTCCATAGAATCAACCTGTGATGTTCGTCACGCAATTTTTTCAATGTCTCAATGGCAAACGGCAACTCCCTGCCGATTGCCGGATACTTGTGCTCAACAATAGTACCGTCAAAGTCTACTGCTATGGTCATTGTGTGTATTATTTCTTGTAAATTATATAAATCATAATTGCTCAAATTACTCTGTCTTATTTAAATTTAGGAAGATATGTCATTGATGTTAATTTTAGTAAGATTATGCGTCAACAATCATGGAGATAACAAGTGAGCGTCATATTCCTTGTTGCCGGACATCAGCTGCTTCATTGTAGTTGAGACATATTCCTCCACGTTAAGTCCTACATTTTGCAAGTTTCAAAGAGTGCCCAAAAAGTCAATGCCGTTTCCACACTTTTCTGTTAGTATTAAATTATTGTATAATATATTATATTAAATAAGTAAATATTTCACAAAAAACATTATCAATCCAATTGATTTTGAATCATACTCACAATACGGCTGCCTGAATAGAATCGACCGTTTCAAATAAAGAAGGAGCGGAAAGATTGGAAATGAAAGCCACAGGCAGTTCTGTCAGATAAGTTGTATATACTCGGGATCAACCTCCACTCCTACGGCAAGAAATCCTTCCAGTTCGACGAGCAGGCGTTTGACCTTGGAGCCCCGTGTCGTGAGCAGCCTTCCCTCGTATCCGCTGAGCGGTCCGCCCTCAATGCGGATCTTACGCCCGTACATGGTTGGGGTAATTTCTTCCGGCAGGTAATACCTGGGGGATTCAGTGGCATCCACGGCACGGATGAAACGTTCCATGTCCGTATCAGCCACCGTCATCGGCTCGCGCCACGTGCCACGCAGCCAGCGGTACTGGAGTAGGTATCTTTTCCACGACGGCGTCAAGGTTGTTTTGTGTTTCATGCACGAAGAGCAAGTCCTGTATGAAGGGCACTTCCTCACGGATACGCATTCCCTTGCGGGTGACCAAGTGCCATTTCATAGGAACGAAGACCTCCATCTTCATTTCTTCCAGCAGCTTATAAGCGGGTACTTTGGCGTTTGCCCTTTTCAAGTCGCGCATTACGTACCACCTCATTCCTTTTTCGATCCTTGTAAATGCCGCCATTTCGCTTCAGGACATATTTATCAATCCTGCAAGATTGTGAATATTTCTATCAATCAGGCAGTTATAAATACAATTCGTAAAAGTTCGGGATTTCTCCCTGTTCTTGTTCCATTGCTTCATTCCCGATCAGAAATCTGCGTCTGTTTGCCATTATATCTGGCGGATTTTCAGGTGCGTTTGCACCTGCTTCTGTTGCACTTCTCTTCGTAAGAGATGAATAACCGGATGCAAAATTACGAAAAATATTGAGAATAACCACAAAATGAGTAAAAAAATAACAATGGGACACGAGCCGATCCTTAAAACCGCAAAACGGATTGTTGAGCGAACTGCTTTTTAGAAGAAGGCAAAGTGTTTATTATCAGACTGTTTTATTCATATATGTCGCATTGTTCATCTCTTACGAAGAGATCATAATTTTTGCTTAACATTTTATCATCCTTGAATATTCTTACATCCAAGATTATTCCTTGAACAAGTATTCCTTATTCAGGAGATTCTTTTTTCACTTCTCTCGAAAAGAAAGCGTCTGTCCGCTCGATATGTTTGTTATTCCCTGCATAAGGAATTTAAAATCAATCTGTTCGCCTTATCAATGGTGGCAGTGTCCAATGTGGTCAGATAGATCCTCGTTGTGTTTTCCGAATCATGTCCCATACTTTCGCTGATTACGGAAATCGGAATATTCTTACTCCGGGCCGCACTGGCCCAGGAATGACGGGCGACGTAATGGGTCAGGGGGACGGACAAGCCCAGTTCTTTTCCGATAGCTTTCAAATATCTGTTGATACGATGGGATGCGTTGATATATTGCTTTCTCTCGTCCATGCCCGGTCTGGCGATAATGGGAAGAAGGTACGGGGAGCCGGGAATATTGTAACGGTCCACGATCTCCTGCATGCACGGCTCCCATTTTACAAAAAGTTGTTGACCGGTTTTTTTCCGCCGGTATGAGAGGATGCCGTTGTTGAGATCCTTCTTTTTCAGGAACACCATATCGATCATGGACATCCCCCTTGTGTAAAAACTGAGAAGCAGCATGTCCCTTGCAAACCTCTTGGCCGGATGAAGTGACAGGTCCAATGTCATGAGCTGTTTTATCGCACGCAGGGGAACGGCCCGCTTCGTCGTTCTCTCGACTCCCGTATAGACATGTCTGAAGGGGAAACGCTGGATAACGAGTTCTTTCTCCACGGCACGGTTATATACCGCCCGCAGGTTGCGCATGTAAAAAGAGATGGTGTTCATGGAAACCCCGCCTGATTTCAGCCACGCCTCGTATGCGATCATCAGGTCGGAATCCATATCACAGGGCGGTATGTCCCTTCCCTCCATGAAACGCATGAAACTGTTAAGGGTAGAGGTGTAGGTCTCGCTTGTCCGTATCTTGCCCAGGCGTTTCAGACCGTTGGTGACCTCCCGCATAAATACGGAAAAAGACAGCCCGCAATGTCCATCGTAAAAGGCAGAGGTTACATCATCGGCGGTGAAAGTACCTCCCTTCCGTTCCAGAGCTGTGATGACATTCTCCAGACGGTCGGTATCTTCCGCTATTTTTTTATCCAATAGCAATAGATATTGTCGTCTGTCCTCATCGGATGACGCGATGACAATCCGGGAATGCCGCTTGCTCCATTCGGCAGGAAACAGCTTGCAAGAGGTGTTGATCTGCCTTGCCACACGTCCGTGAATCACTTGATAATAAACCGTACCCTCTCTGCCGTCCACAGAAGAAGGTCTGAATTTAATTTTTACTGTAGCCATAAACTCTCTGATTTAAAATTATACAGAATGCAAAATTATCAAAAGGTGGTAGCCCGTCTTTTGCTGGCGAGCCATGCGGTTATGTACCATCCGGTAAAATACCGTTCCTTGTCAGCCATCGGCTGCCGACGATCGGAATTTGACTTTCACCCTTGCCATATCATCTCCGCCTTTCTGAATTTCTGCCCCTGATCGAGTCGGCCTTGTTTCCCAGCTCCCTTGCCGCACGCTCCTTTAACCGTGCCTGCTCGATAAGGGCGGCCCGCTCGTGTACCGCTTCCTCGTAGGCTTCCACATCCTTGCGCATTTGGTTTATCTTGCCGTTGTCACGGTTGAATCCGAAAATATTTTCCAGTCCGGAGATATTTTCAGGCGATGCTTCGCCCTTCATCCTGATGTAGCGGTACTTCAGGTCGTTGTCGGCACGGTCGTAGTCCGGCTGTCTGGCCGCATGGAGGGCGACTGCCAGGACGGTGACCATCGCGAACATCCCGGTGAAAGTCCAGAGTATACCTTTGGACTCGATGCTGACAGTATGGCGGTGCTCGTTGCGGATCTTTGCATTGTTACCGGCTGTCTTCAGCAGGGCCTTGATCTCCTCCGAGGTCTGCTCCCCGGTTTTTCTTATCCCGGCCAGGATTTCAGCGGTCCTGTCCGGCAACGGGTTCCTGCCGGACACGTCCTGCATGCTTTTGCTGACGGCGAGGAGCGTTCCGGCATATTGGCTGAACGATTTCCGGATTCCGTTCAAATCCCGTTCAAGCCCGTCCCTGATTTCCCGTAACATGGCAATTCCGGTCTCATCGCCCGTTACCGCGTTATTTTTATCTACCGGGGCGGATGATAATATCTCCACTTTCTTCTCGATCCTTTCAAGGCATCCGTAAATGCCTTCCAGATAGTTTTCCTCTTTCATCTTTCAAAGTTTTTTCGTTATGCATACTAGTTTACAACCCCCTTCCTTTCCTGCGCTTCTTCTTTCTCCGCAGGCGTTCCGCCTCTTTCTCGTCCTCCGTCGGTGCCACCGACGGCATGAACACGCCACCCGTACCGGTGACTTCGACCAGGTTATCAATAACAGGACCATGACTTTGTTCATGGTACGGTTGCTTTCGGGAAACGTCATTTTCCAGGGACGTGACATGGTTATGGTCCAATGCCGCATCCAGCCTTGACCAGCTGAAACTGCGGTCAATCCCACTCCCCTTGAATGACTGGTTATCCTTGATAAAGCGGATGCCCTGCACTTCATTAGTGTTTCCCTTGTACTTGAATTCCATCTCCACGCCCATTTTTAAGAGCCTATTTTGAAATTCCTTCCATGTATCTGCACTCCTCAAAGCTTCCTTGACCGCACGGTATATCTCGTATTTCACCCTCTCGGAAGCGTGCAGTTTTTCCGTATTAACGGCCTGTTTGCTTCGGAATAGGTGAGCGAATACTTCTCCTTGAGCATTTTTGTCACTTTCTCGTTGCGCCTGAAATCGTTGCTGTCGGAAATCACCTTCCCGTCGAAGTCCACCCGGTTGAAGACGATGTGGCAGTGCGGGTTGTCCGTCCCGTGATGCCTCACCACGATGAACTGCGTGTTCCG
>ENA-OQCF01000386-OQCF01000386.1-human-gut-metagenome-genome-assembly--contig:-NODE-386-length-17340-cov-2.223145_pt1 | contig 17340 bp, 16 predicted proteins | sample MGYA00242756_ERZ504573 | MGnify/ENA primary metagenome ERZ504573 (study PRJEB26092, sample SAMD00036240) | human gut metagenome | host: Homo sapiens | study: EMG produced TPA metagenomics assembly of... | reverse complement strand
TGGTGTATCCGCAGCAGCAGGTGTTGTAGTAGCAGCAGCTGGAGCAGCAGAAGCAGCAGAAGAGAAAGATGAGTTCGATGTAGAACTTGTCAGAAGTTGGACCAAACAAAGTTTAAAGTTATCAAAGTTGTTCGTGAAGTAACTGGCTTAGGTCTTAAAGAAGCTAAAGAAATGGTTGACGGAGCTCCTAAGGTTGTTAAAGAAGGCGCATCCAAAGCAGAAGCTGAAGATATCAAAACAAAACTTGAAGCTGAAGGTGCTAAGGTTAACCTTAAATAATTATCTTCCTATTATATATAGAAGATTTGCAAGCAGGAATGCCATTGGTATTCCTGCTTTTTTTACAGAGCCGGAGGATTACAGACTATGATGAAAAGAAATACGGCAGCCATATTTGGTATCATCATTGCAGCCCAGCTTTGCCTGACTCCATACGCAGGTGCAAAAGTACAGGCGGCTGAACTGGAAGAAGGACAGATGTTTGAAGATTCATCAGAAGATACAGAGACTTTTGAAGATGCGTCAATACCGGATACGCAGTCGGCAGAGAAAACTGAAGAGAATGAATTTGGGGATGACGACGGTTTCAGTGATGGAGACGTTGAAACTTTTTCGGCGGAGGATGCGGATCAGTCCTGCGAAAATATGCAGGAACTTGTGCTGAATGTGCAGGATGGAGAGGATATTACTGTAAAGTTAAATACACTGCTGGCACAGGCCAGGGACAGGGCAACGGATGAAAAGCAGTGTAAAGTTATCGTGCCGCCCGGAAATTACACACTTACGGGAACTTTGCATATGTACAGCAATATCTGTTTATATGCAGAGGGCGCCACAATAACAAAGACTTCACCGAGAAAAGAAATCCTGCTTCGTCTTGGTGATACACAGAAATCGGCAGGCGGATACGAGGGATACCGTAATATAACTATCGATGGCGGAACCTGGGATTCAAACTATGAATGTGTGGAAGACAAGGAAGGACCTGGAGGGTTTGTAGGTTTTAGGATCGGTCATGCTACGAATGTTGTAGTGAAGAATGTTACATTTCTTAATAACCTTAAATCGCATTTTCTGGAACTTGCAGGAGTGAAGAATGCGGAAGTTACCGGATGTACGTTCAGGGGCTACTGGAAAGAGTTTACAGGCGGCGGACAGGAATGTATCCAGCTGGATGCATGTATGCCGAGAATTTTCCCGGGATATCTTCCATATGACGGAAGTGTCTGTGAGAACATTGTGATAAAGGATAATACCTTTGAAGATGTATTTGCCGGCATTGGAAGCCACAGCATGATGTTTGATAAACCGTATAAAAATATCACGATCAGTAACAACCGGTTTAATAATCTGAAAAAGAGAGCAATATGGTGCCTGAATTATCAGGATACGGTTGTGACGGGAAATACCATGACAAATGTGGGCGGTGGTGTTTATGTGCGTTCTGTTTATACCAGAAATGCACATACTGTCAGCGGTCAGGAAGTATCTCCGGAGGAAAATCAGTACGCAGAGAATATTCTGATCGCTGATAATCAGATCACAGTTCTGGAACCAACCGTAATAGATGGCAAACAATGGAATGGATATGGAATCTGGATCACAGGCGAGGTATCTCTGGGCTCAGCAGGAGAAACTATTCCTTCTGAAGATGATGATCCTGAGAATACAGCAAATCCGACGACCAATGGAATTCCGGCGGGAAGATATATTATTCGCGGAGTTACAGCCAGAAATAATACGATCAGCGGAAATTGCGACGGAATTAAATTTTCCCTTGCAGAAGACTGTTCATGCAGGGGGAACACAGTCAGACTTTCTGATAGTCATACCTACAACAATATGGGAATCAGTGTTGCCAAGGGAAGCAATATCAGAGTTTCCTATAACAATCTTTCCGGCGGAAACGGATATGGGATTTATGCAGTCGGAACAGAGGCTTCACAGAAAATCTGCCGGATTTACGGAAATACAGTCTCCGGATTTATGAAAGATGGGATTCTGGCTTCAGGGCTTGCAGCAGGAAGCCGTATTGAACACAACAGAGTCAGTACCAGTGCGGCAAATGGCATACTTGTAAAATGCATTGATAAGAGTGTGGTTGATGGTAATTACAGTTTTAAAAATAAGGCAAGAGGAATTCTTCTGCAGAGATGTGAGTCAGCAATGGTAGCGGATAATTTTGTTTCTGAAAATGCGATCAATGGAATTGAACTCAATATAAGAAGCAATCATTCTTCTGTGCAGGGAAATGTCTGTGGTTCCAATAAAAAATCAGGTCTGCGCATTGCCGGATCAAAGGGGATTTCGGCAGACGGAAATTCCTTCCGCAGCAACAGAGGATATGCGGCAGAATTTATCAGTTCCCATATCAGCAGTTATAAAGGCAATCGTTTTGAAAAAAATGGATATTCAAATCGTATCCATGTAAGAAATAGTAAAATCCCGAAGAAATAGCGACTGCTGTAATTATTTGAAAAAATTAAAAAAATATCAAAAAAGTGATTGACAGGCGCAACTTGCTGTGCTATAGTGAAGAATGCTATATTATGGCAAGATGTGCCTTTATGTCTTTTGACAAAAAGGGTCAAGTTATAATAAATTTAAAGAAAAAACAGGGGTGAAACGTCAATGGAAAAAAACAGAATTCGTTCTGTAAAAACTGGAAAAAGCATGCGTATGAGCTACCAGAGACAAGAAGAAGTCCTGGAAATGCCAAACCTGATCGAAGTCCAGAGGGATTCTTATAAATGGTTTCTTGATGAAGGACTTAGGGAAGTCTTTGATGATATTTCTCCGATCGCGGACTACAGCGGAAAGCTCAGCCTGGAATTCATCGACTTTACATTTGACGAGAAGGATGCGAAATATACTATCGAACAGTGTAAAGAACGTGACGCAACTTACGCCGCACCTTTGAAGGTTCGAGTGAGACTGATTAACAAAGAAACAGAGGAAATCAACGAACACGAGATTTTCATGGGAGATTTACCGATCATGACTGTTACAGGTACCTTTGTCATCAATGGTGCAGAGCGAGTAATTGTCAGCCAGTTAGTACGTTCCCCTGGAATCTATTACGCAATCGCGCATGATAAACTTGGTAAGAGACTGTTCTCCAGTACTGTTATCCCGAACAGAGGTGCATGGCTGGAATATGAGACAGACTCTAATGATGTTTTCTATGTACGTGTTGACAGAACAAGAAAGGTTCCGATCACTGTTCTGATCCGAGCACTTGGTGTAGGAAGCAATGCAGAGATTATTGATCTCTTCGGTGAAGAGCCAAAGATCCTTGCAAGTTTTACAAAGGATACATCCACCAATTATCAGGAAGGTCTTCTTGAATTATACAAGAAAATCCGTCCGGGTGAGCCGCTTGCAGTTGAGAGTGCGGAGAGCCTTATCAATGCAATGTTCTTTGATCCGAGAAGATATGACCTTGCGAAAGTTGGACGTTATAAATTTAACAAGAAGCTCCACCTCAACAGAAGAATCGTTGGTCACAGACTGGCTGAGGATGTTGTTGATGCTTCTACAGGCGAAATCCTGGCAGAAGAAGGAACTGTTGTGACAAAAGAAATGGCAAATACCATCCAGAACAGCGCTGTTCCATATGTATGGATCCTTGGCGAGGAAGACCGCAGAATTAAGGTTCTCTCTAACTTAATGGTTGATATCCGCCACTATCTTCCGGAAATTGAAGATCCTAAGAGCATAGGTATTACAGAATTAGTATACTACCCTGTTCTTGAAAACATTCTGGAAGAAAATGACACATTAGAAGACAGAATCGCAGCGATCCACAGAGATATCCATGATCTGATTCCGAAGCATATCACAAAAGAAGACATCTTTGCTTCTATTAACTACAATATGCATCTGGAATATGGCCTTGGTAATGCCGATGATATCGACCACTTGGGCAACCGTCGTATCCGTGCGGTAGGTGAGCTGCTTCAGAACCAGTACAGAATCGGTCTTTCCAGACTGGAACGTGTGGTTCGTGAGAGAATGACAACTCAGGATACAGAGAATATTTCTCCACAGTCCCTGATCAATATCAAACCTGTAACTGCAGCAGTGAAAGAGTTCTTCGGTTCTTCCCAGCTGTCACAGTTCATGGATCAGAACAACCCTCTTGGTGAGCTGACCCATAAGAGACGTCTTTCCGCCCTGGGACCTGGCGGTCTGTCACGAGACAGAGCCGGATTCGAGGTTCGAGATGTCCATTACTCCCATTACGGAAGAATGTGCCCTGTTGAGACCCCTGAAGGTCCTAACATCGGTCTGATCAACTCCCTTGCATCTTATGCAAGAATCAATCAGTACGGATTTATCGAGGCACCTTACCGTAAGATCGACAAAACAGATCCTAAGAATCCTCGTGTAACAGATGAGGTTGTATATATGACCGCTGATGAAGAGGATAATTACCATGTAGCACAGGCCAACGAGCCTCTGGACGAAGAAGGACATTTCGTTCATAAGAATGTATCCGGTCGTTTCCGCGAAGAGACTCAGGAGTATGAGCGTCATATGTTTGATTACATGGACGTATCTCCTCGTATGGTATTTTCCGTTGCTACTGCCCTGATTCCGTTCTTGCAGAACGATGATGCTAACCGTGCGCTGATGGGATCAAACATGCAGCGTCAGGCTGTGCCACTTCTGACAACAGAGGCTCCGGTAGTTGGTACTGGTATGGAAGTGAAGACAGCAGTTGACTCCGGTGTCTGCGTAGTTGCAAAGAAATCTGGTACTGTACTTCGTTCCACATCTACAGATATCAGCATTAAGAATGATGATGGTACAAAAGATGATTACCATCTGACTAAATATCTGAGAAGTAACCAGAGTAACTGTTATAACCAGAAACCAATCGTATTCCAGGGTGAGCACGTAGAGGCAGGACAGGTTATCGCAGATGGTCCTTCCACAGCAAACGGAGAACTTGCTCTTGGTAAGAACCCGCTGATCGGATTCATGACATGGGAAGGTTATAACTACGAGGATGCGGTACTCCTCAGTGAAAGACTTGTTATGGACGATGTTTATACATCTGTTCATATTGAAGAATATGAATGCGAAGCCCGTGATACCAAACTGGGACCGGAAGAGATCACACGTGATGTTCCTGGCGTGGGCGACGATGCACTGAAAGATCTGGATGAGCGTGGTATTATCCGCATCGGTGCTGAAGTACGTGCCGGCGATATCCTTGTTGGTAAAGTTACTCCTAAGGGCGAGACAGAGCTTACTGCAGAAGAGAGACTTCTTCGTGCGATCTTTGGTGAGAAAGCACGTGAAGTACGTGATACTTCTCTGAAAGTACCTCACGGTGAATACGGTATTATCGTAGATGCCAAGGTATTTACAAGAGAGAACGGCGATGAGATGTCACCTGGTGTTAACCAGTCCGTACGTATCTATATCGCACAGAAGAGAAGATTTCCGTTGGTGATAAGATGGCCGGACGTCATGGTAACAAGGGTGTTGTTTCCCGTGTACTTCCTGTTGAAGATATGCCATTCCTTCCGAACGGACGTCCTCTTGATATCGTGCTGAATCCTCTGGGTGTGCCTTCCCGAATGAATATCGGACAGGTCCTGGAGATTCACTTAAGCCTTGCTGCGAAAGCACTTGGATTCAACGTTGCAACTCCTATTTTCCAGGGTGCAAATGAGCATGATATCCAGGATACACTGGAACTTGCAAACGACTATGTAAACACAGAAGACTTTGAAGAGTTCCGCGAGAAATACAAAGACATTTTAGCACCGGATGTAATGCAGTATCTGGATGAGAACAAAGCCACAGAGCACTGTGAAGGGTGTTCCGATTTCCAGAGACGGTAAAGTGCGTCTGCGTGACGGCCGTACAGGAGAGTATTTCGACAGTCCTGTAACAATTGGTCACATGCACTATCTGAAATTGCACCATCTGGTTGATGATAAGATCCATGCACGTTCTACAGGTCCTTACTCTCTGGTAACACAGCAGCCACTGGGTGGTAAAGCACAGTTCGGTGGACAGCGTTTTGGTGAGATGGAGGTTTGGGCACTGGAAGCATACGGTGCATCCTACACACTGCAGGAAATCCTGACAGTAAAATCCGATGATGTTGTTGGACGTGTTAAGACATACGAAGCAATCATCAAGGGTGACAATATTCCTGAGCCGGGTATTCCGGAATCCTTCAAGGTTCTCTTAAAAGAACTTCAGTCTCTTGGTCTGGATGTGAAGGTACTCAAGGATGACAATACAGAAGTACATCTTCTTGAATCTGTAGATTACGGTGACACAGACCTTCGTTCTGTCATCGAGGGAGATTCCAGAAGACATCATGACAGAGAAGAAGACTACGGCAAACATGGCTATACAAAGCAGGAGTTTGACGGAGAAGAACTCGTTGACATTGACGAGGATGAAGATGAGGATGACTTCATTGAGCTGGATGAGGCTCTTGAAGACAATGACGAAGAGTAAGAAAGGGGAAAGAATACATGGCAGAAACAACTAACGCCAATGAAACATATCAGCCAATGACTTTCGATGCCATCAAAATCGGACTGGCGTCCCCTGAGAAAATCAGAGAGTGGTCAAGAGGCGAGGTTTTAAAACCTGAGACCATCAACTACCGTACCTTAAAGCCGGAGAAAGACGGACTTTTCTGTGAAAGAATCTTTGGACCGAGCAAGGACTGGGAGTGCCACTGTGGAAAGTACAAAAAGATTCGCTATAAAGGTGTTGTCTGCGACAGATGTGGTGTAGAAGTTACCAAATCCTCTGTACGTAGAGAGCGTATGGGACATATCGAGCTGGCTGCTCCGGTATCCCACATCTGGTATTTTAAAGGAATTCCGTCCCGTATGGGTCTGATCCTTGACATTCTCCGAGAACTCTGGAGAAAGTTCTTTACTTTGCTAATTATATCGTACTGGATCCGGCTAATTCCGGACTCCAGTACAAACAGGTACTTACAGAGAGAGAATATCAGGATGCACGTGAGGCTTATGGATATGATTTCCGCGTAGGTATGGGTGCAGAATCCATCAAAGAGCTTCTCGAAGCAATTGATCTTGAGAAAGATTCTGTTGAACTGAAAAAAGAGTTAAAAGATGCTACAGGCCAGAAACGTGCCAGAATCATCAAACGTCTCGAAGTTGTAGAATCTTTCCGTGAGTCAGGAAACCGTCCTGAGTGGATGATCATGACAGTTATCCCTGTAATCCCGCCGGATCTTCGTCCTATGGTTCAGCTGGATGGTGGACGTTTTGCTACATCTGACTTAAATGATCTTTACAGAAGAATCATCAATCGTAACAATCGTCTGAAGAGACTTCTGGAATTAGGTGCACCGGATATTATTGTTCGTAATGAGAAACGTATGCTTCAGGAAGCGGTAGATGCCCTGATCGACAACGGCCGCCGCGGACGTCCTGTAACAGGTCCTGGAAACAGAGCTCTGAAATCCCTTTCCGATATGCTGAAAGGTAAATCCGGACGTTTCCGTCAGAACCTTCTCGGTAAACGAGTTGACTATTCCGGACGTTCCGTTATCGTCGTAGGACCGGAACTTAAGATTTATCAGTGTGGTCTTCCGAAAGAGATGGCGATCGAGCTGTTCAAACCTTTCGTTATGAAAGAGCTTGTTGCAAACGGAACTTCACACAATATTAAGAATGCTAAGAAAATGGTTGAGAAGCTGGAGCCTGCTGTATGGGATGTTCTGGAAGATGTTATCAAAGAACATCCTGTTATGCTGAACCGTGCACCTACATTGCACCGTCTTGGTATCCAGGCATTTGAACCAATCCTTGTAGAAGGTAAAGCGATCAAACTGCATCCGTTGGTTTGTACCGCATTCAACGCTGACTTCGATGGTGACCAGATGGCCGTACATCTTCCGCTTTCACAGGAAGCACAGGCAGAATGCCGTTTCCTTCTGTTATCACCGAACAACCTGCTGAAACCTTCTGATGGTGGTCCTGTAGCCGTTCCTTCACAGGATATGGTACTTGGTATTTACTACCTGACTCAGGAAAGACCTGGAAACAAGGGTGAAGGCAAGTTCTTCAAGAGCGTAAACGAAGCAATCCTTGCTTATGAAAATAAAGTAATCACACTGCAGTCCAGAATTCATGTTCGCTGCAGCAAGACAATGCCGGACGGATCCGTTCTGACCGGTACAGTAGAATCTACACTTGGACGTTTCCTGTTCAACGAAATCCTTCCACAGGATCTTGGTTTCGTAGACAGAAGTGTTCCGGGAAATGAACTTCTCCTTGAGGTTGACTTCCTGGTAGCTAAGAAACAGCTGAAACAGATTCTTGAAAAAGTTATCAATACTCACGGTGCTACAAAGACTGCTGAGGTTCTTGATGCGATCAAAGCTACAGGTTACAAATATTCCACACGTGCAGCCATGACGGTTGCCATTGCCGATATGACAGTTCCGCCTCAGAAACCGGAAATGATCAAACAGGCTCAGGATACTGTAGACCTTATCACAAAGAACTATAAACGTGGTCTTATCACCGAGGAAGAGCGTTACAAAGAAGTTGTTGATACATGGAAGAAGACTGACGATGAGCTTACACATGCTCTGCTGACCGGTCTTGATAAATACAACAACATCTTCATGATGGCTGACTCCGGTGCCCGTGGTTCCGATAAACAGATCAAACAGCTTGCAGGTATGCGAGGACTGATGGCCGATACAACCGGTCACACCATCGAGCTGCCTATCAAGTCAAACTTCCGTGAAGGTCTTGACGTACTGGAATACTTCATGTCTGCACATGGAGCACGTAAAGGTATGTCCGATACAGCTCTTCGTACAGCCGATTCAGGTTACCTGACAAGACGTATGGTTGACGTTTCTCAGGATCTGATCGTACGTGAGACAGACTGCTGTGAAAACAGAGATGAGATCTCAGGTATGTATGTAGAATCTTTTGTAGATGGTAAAGAAGAGATCGAAGGACTTCAGGAGCGTATCACAGGTCGTTTCTCCTGTGAGACAATTAAGAATAAAGATGGCGAAGTTATCGTAAAAGCCAACCATATGATCACACCGAAACGTGCTGCCCGCATCATGAAAGAAGGCGTGGACAACCAGACAGGCGGATCTATCGAGAAAGTTAAGATTCGTACAATCCTTACATGTAAATGTAAAGTTGGTATCTGTGCGAAATGTTACGGTGCGAACCTTGCAACCGGCGAGCCGGTACAGGTTGGTGAATCTGTCGGTATCATCGCTGCTCAGTCTATCGGTGAGCCAGGTACACAGCTTACCATGCGTACTTTCCACAGTGGTGGTGTTGCCGGTGGAGATATCACACAGGGTCTTCCTCGTGTCGAGGAGCTTTTTGAGGCAAGAAAGCCGAAAGGTCTTGCCATCATCACAGAGATTCCTGGTGTTGCTGTTATCAATGACACTAAGAAGAAACGTGAAGTTATCGTTACAGATCAGGAAACAGGTGAATCCAAGACTTACCTTATTCCATACGGATCCCGTATCAAGATCACAGACGGACAGATCCTTGAAGCAGGTGATGAACTTACAGAAGGTAGCGTAAATCCGCATGATATCCTGAGAATTAAGGGTGTACGTGCAGTTCAGGATTATATGATCCGTGAAGTACAGCGTGTATATCGTCTCCAGGGTGTTGAGATCAGCGATAAGCATATCGAAGTTATCGTTCGTCAGATGCTGAAGAAAATCCGTATCGAAGATAACGGAGATACAGAATTCCTTCCTGGAACACTGGTTGACTTCCTTGAATACGAGGACGTTAACGAGCAGATGGAAAAAGAAGGCAAACAGCCTGCAGATGGAAAACAGGTTATGCTTGGTATTACCAAGGCATCTCTTGCTACAAACTCCTTCCTGTCAGCCGCTTCCTTCCAGGAAACAACTAAAGTTCTGACTGAAGCCGCTATCAAGGGTAAAGTTGACCCGCTGATCGGTCTGAAAGAGAATGTAATCATCGGTAAACTGATTCCTGCAGGTACCGGTATGAAACGCTACAGAGATGTAAGACTCAACAGCACAATGCCTGAACCGGAAGTAAAGGTTGAAGATATAGCCGAAGGACTTACGGAAGATGAAGAAATCAAAGATGATGAGATGGTCACAATGGATGAAGAACTTCCGGAAGACGAAGAATTCGATGTTGAAGAATCTGATGAAGAAGAGGCTGCTGAAGACGAAGCTGATGATCAGGCTTCAGACGATGCAGAAGACAACGAATGATCCAACGGAGTAGATAACTTATCCGGACTGATTTGATATGAATTCACAAGAGAACTATCTGTGCCGACAGATTTTGCCGGCGAGGTAGTTCTCTTTTATTTTCCGGAACATTCCATTGCCGAAAAAAAGAGAAAAATACAAAGAAACCGCTTTTTGTGTTATAATACCAGTACATTATGAGCAGGTAATGAACTGTGAAGTATTTTTACAGTTATGATAAATATACATTTTTGTTTTCGGTAACAGCTTGTAAAAAGCATTGACCGGGACAGGGAAGGAAATAGAAATTGAATAGAAATGGAGGTGCAATATGGATAAAGAACTTCCGGTTTCAGCATGGCCGGAATGGAAAATCATAGAGAAAATCGGCGAAGGCTCTTTTGGAAAGGTGTATAAGGCACAGAGAACAGAACGTGGAAAATCTTTCTATTCTGCTATCAAGATCATCAATATACCGGAAGCCAGAGCGAGTTGAACAGCGTACGTTCTGAAACAGGGGATGAGCAGTCCACAAGACAGTATTTTCAGAATCTGGTTGAGGAATGTATTCAGGAAATCAGTACCATGGAATACTTTCGAGGAAACTCTTACATTGTCTCTGTAGAAGATTTTAAGGTTATGGAATATCTGGATGTCATTGGATGGGAGATTTCCATAAGGATGGAATATCTGACAAGTTTTATGGATTACTGTGCGGAAAAACAGCTTACTGAGAAAGAGGTAATAAAGCTGGGAATGGATTTGAGTAAGGCACTGGAATATTGCCGGAAACTTAAGATCATTCACAGGGATATCAAGCCGGAGAATATTTTTGTATCCAGATTTGGCGATTTTAAGCTTGGAGATTTCGGAATTGCACGTGAACTTGAGCGAACCATGAGCGGATTTTCCAAGAAAGGTACTTACTCTTATATGGCGCCTGAGATGTATAAAGGTGAGAAATATGACAGCAGGTAGATATTTATTCTCTTGGGATTGTGCTGTACAGGCTGATGAATCATAACAGACTGCCATTTATGAGTCTGGAAAAACAGTTTATCACTTACAGGGATAAGGAAAATGCATTAAATAAGCGTGTTGCAGGAGAGCAGATGAGTGCACCTGTGGATGCAGGAACACAGTTTGCCCGTATTATCATGAGGCCTGTGCTTATGATCCTGCACAGAGATATCAGACACCGGAGGAGCTTTATAGTGTGCTGGATGATCTGAAAAATGGAAGATCTGGCAGAATCCGGCAGTTACAAAACGGTGTTCAGAAAGCAGGAACGGATAAAACAGAATCATATAGTGCAATTGCACAGAACGGCAGAGCAGCACAGAATGTTACATCAGATACTGAAAATGTACGAAAAAGTACAGTGCAGAATACGTCAGTACAGAATACCCGGGGAAATAAAAAAACATCAGATTTTCAGAATGCTGCAAAAAGAAAACGTGCTGTAAACAATGTTTCGGAGAGCAGCTTTACAGATAAAGAAACAATGTCAGTTGTAGCAGAACAGAAAATACAGCCACAGGAAACGCCATCAGAAACAGTTGCGATAAGATCTGCGCGTGCTGTGGAAGCCAGAAAGCGAAGACGCAGGAAGAAACAGCTGCTGCGCAGGGCATTGCTTGCAATTGTGGCAGGTACAGCGATACTTATGATGGCCGCCGTCTATTACAGAGTAAGTACAGATCATGCTCAGGAAGGACAGGAGGATAATCCGATCGCAATTCTGGATGATGAGAAATACAGCTCCACAAAATCCGGATCCAAAGATTTCTCCAAAGCTCTGGATACGATCAAGGAGCAGGCAACAACTATCACAGATATCTGAACAGTTACGACTGGGTTGGAACAGAAGGAACTGTTCTGCGATATCTGAGAAGGGTAAAGACCACTCAGCAGGCAGATGGAAATCTGGATATTGAGAGTGAATGCATGAAAGCTCTGGTCTATCCGGCAGAATCCGGAGATGGAGTTTATGAAGAATATTTCTACTGGGGAGAGAAGTTATTCTTTGCATATATCTGGTATGATGAAACTTCAGAATATTATTATTATAACGACGGCGAACTGATAAGATGGATCGATTCCAATGGAAAGTGTCACGATAACGAAAAAGATAATGAGGAATTCGTGAAACGTGGCGAGAAATACTGGAACAATTCATTGAAAGCATTGAAGGGAGAAGGAACAAAGACAGATAATGGCAATGTATCAGATTGAATGTGCATATACCTGCCATACAGGAAATATCCGGGCAAATAATGAAGATAATTTCTGGTGTTTTGGGGAATCCCTTCCGGTGAACAATGAAGGAACAAAGGGTATCTGCTCAAAGATTATTTCGGGTAACAGAGTACCGGCAATGGCGGTATTTGACGGTATGGGAGGAGAAAGCTGCGGCGAGATTGCAGCCTTTCTTGCATCAGAAGAATTTGGAAAATTTTATAATGCGAATAAAAGAATGCTGAGGGATATGCCGGAAGATTTTATAGACGATGTATGTGAGAAGATGAATCAGGCAGTATGCAGATATGGAACAGAGCATCATATTTGGAGCATGGGAAGCACAATGGCAATGCTCCTCTTTACACCAGAGTCTATGTTTGCCTGCAATCTTGGGGACAGCAGGATTTATTTTATGGATGGCGGTAAGCTTCAGCAGATTTCCACAGACCATGTTTTTGGTGGCACGGCAGTTGGGAAAGCCCCGTTAACCCAGTATCTTGGACTTCCTGAAGAGCTGCAGAGACTGGAACCTTCTGTGACAGAAATCGAGCATAAGGAGGGATACAGATATCTTCTGTGTTCAGATGGAGTAACAGATATGCTTTCGGACAGTGAGATAGAGGCGATTCTGTCACAGGATATGGAAATCCCGGAGATCGTAAATCATCTTCTTAAAAATGCTCTCCAAAAAGGTGGGAGAGATAATGTGACGATCGTGCTCTGTGAAGTACAGAAGCTGGATACAGTCCGCAGAATGAAAGAATGGATGAAAAATCTGAAAGATAAAAAATGAGAGGTGGGGCAGCATGAAGAACCGTATGCAGGATCTGGATTTTGAACAGAATGTTGCGTTTGATAAAGTACAGGAGTATGAATTTACCAGAAGGGCGGCACAGAGATTTCGGCAGGTGGTAAGCCTGGACAGTTTTGAAGACGAAGATGCGGATGTTATTTTCCACTATTTATATAAAGAGATGGAACTGGTGTCCTTTGGCGACCATCTGAAGAGATATATTTATGAAAGGGCAGAGCTGGAAGAACCCTTCTCGGAGGTTCCACAGGAAGTGTATAAGGAGATCGTAGTAGATTCCTTTAAGGAAACCTATACGCCCAAATCCATGAATCCTACCTCTACCAAGTTGTCGGCACTGGTGAATAACTGGCTGAATCAGGCATCTGTAAAAAGAGAAACTGTTTTTCTTCTGGGGTTTGGGTTGAAAATGACCACAGAGGATGTGTCGGATTTCCTGACAAGAGTACTGAAAGAACAGGATTTTGATTTTCACAATCCGGACGAGGTGATCTACTGGTATTGTTACAGTACGCAGCAGGGTTATCATAAAGCAGAGGAATTGAAGAAAAAATATGAGATACTCGCTCCTGTGGAAGTGGAAAATACTCAGGTTTTATACGGAAGCAACCTGTGCCTTGATACGGAGGAGAAACTGATCGATTATCTTGCCCGACTGAAATCAAAAAGAGTAGATCCCATATCTGAGAAAAGTCAGGCATTTCAGGAGTTTACAAAGCTTTTATATCATGCGAAGCAGATTATTGCCGGACTGTATCAGCATGATGAAGAGGAAAAAGGTGGGGATAAGGTGTGGACAGCAGAAAGAATTACACCTTCTGATGTGGAAAAAGTAATCTGCAGCGGAATCCCCATCAACAAAATGGGCAATCTGAAGAAAATGTCTGCTTCCATTCTGGCAAAGCATTTCAGCCAGAAGCGTTTCAGCAGGCAGAGGATTACAAATATTTTAAGCCACAAACTCCCGGTGGAGCGCTTTGACCTGATCACACTGGAATTCTTTATCGTATCCCAGGAAATGGAGGATGATGATCCTTTTAACAGATACAAGCATTTTCTGGATGAGATCAGGATATTCTGCTTCGATGTGGAATGGGAGAGATATACATAGTAAATCCATACGAATGTTTCCTTCTCATGTGCCTTCTCACAGACTGTCCGCTGGCAGTATTTTCGGAGATATGGGAGAAGTCCTATGAAGAGGGGGAAGCTGAAGAGGCATAATGGTATAAACAATTGTACAGCCGGTGCCGGATATGGCACGAAAGGCTGTGGAACTTTTATTAAAGAAAATAAAAGGGGAAGAGATTGAGACATTGACGATTCTTCTTGTTGAATTTGCAGAAGGAGGCACAACCCGTTAAGGGATGTGCCTCCTTCTTTTAACCGAATCAAGTAAGTCCCCTGCGGAGGTTGCGAATATCTGTCTGATTTATGACAATTATCTGGATAGACTGTAGATTCAGAAGAGTGTGTTTATTCATTATAATATCCGTAGATAGCACGTGCATCTGCAGCAATGGTGCTTTGGGCTGCACCGGTATCAGTAAGATCCTGTGACATAAAGCATACTACAAGGTCGATTCCTTTGGCTGTATCATAGATGATCGCTGCATCATTTTCTACAGTGTCAAGTTCGCCGGTCTTATTGGCAGTACCGACGCCTTCTGGAAGTTGTGCAGGGATCTTGTTTCTTACGCTGCTGCATTTTTAAGTGATAATACATTGCATCTGCGTTTGGAAGAGTAGAAGCGGGAAGGGTTCCATTGACAGTCTGGTATATCTGCTTTAAAAAGGTTCCACAGTCTTTGACGGATGTATAGTTGTCGCCGTTCTCTTTACTTGCGAGAAGCAGGCGGTTCATCTGGGTGCTGGTGAAACCATGTTCCTGGCAGAAGCCATTTACTTTTGCCATACCTGCAGAGTCATCGCCGTTTCCAAGCCAGTTTACCAGAGTGTTGGCAGCATCATTATCACTGACAGTGATCATGGCTGAAATATTACTGTCAATTTCGTCTCCATTGTGAGACTGGGAGAGGGTATCGTAGTTTTCGTATACAGCTCCCATAATATACAGTTTGATCAGGCTTGCTGCCTGCATGGGAGTATCGTTGATCATGCCTTCAGAATCTTTCGGCAGGTTGCAGACATAGACGGACCAGGTTCCGTTATCAGCCGGCAGCAGGGACTGTACCTGTTTCAGGAGATTGTCCATGCTGGAATCAGTGTTGTCGGTAAATGTGTTGTTGGAGGAAGGGGAAAGTGTTCCGTTCTGCTGTTCGGATTCTGAAGAGGGTTCAGCGGATTCTGACTGTGCAGGAGATGTTTCTCCGGTGGCTGCCTTGACAGAACTTTCCTGTTCTCTTAATTCATCTAACTGATCTGCCTGACTGATAAGGGTATTTGCATCAGTGGAAATCTCCTCTACGGTTTTTGGAGAGTGTCTGTACTTTTTTGCTGTAGTGTGACGAGATGGTTCAGTGATAAAAATGAAACAGCTGCCAGTGCAATCACTGCAACAGTCAGTATGCCGATCACTATATAGAGAAAAATAGGTTTTTCATTTGGCTTTTTATTCATTGCGGTTTTCCTTTCGTAATTATTATTGTAATCAGGATTGCGGGAACTGCGAAGCTGCGTAGCAATCCGCAGATATCAAGTCAGGGGCAAAATGCTTTTTGACACTTACATCATCATGATGCAAAGTAGCTGTCAATGCCATTTGCGATTCCCTGTACCATTGTTTTCTGGAATTCTGCGTCATTCATTTTCAGATCGTCATTCTGGCTTGTCATAAATCCCATTTCAAGGATCGTAACAGGAACAGTGCTCCAGTTAATTCCTGTCATCGTGTCAGTGTACTGGATTCCAAGGTTCTGAAAACCTGTTGCAGCACAGTAGGAATCGATGATGCACCGGGATAATCGATCAGACTGTTCAAACAGTTGTGGGATATAAGGGTTATTCTGAGAGGGCGACATGGTCAGTGCTCCTGATGCAGTATGGGAATCATCGCCGTTTGCATGGATGCGGACATAGATCTCTGCGCCCTGTGAAGCAGCATATTGTGCGCGTTCCATGTTGCTGATGGCTGTTTCATTGTCTGTTCGTGTCATGACTACCTGATAGCCTCTCTGTTCCAGTTCATCTTTTAGTTGAAGAGAGACTTCCAGATTGAGCTGGTATTCGGGAACACCGCTGTAGGTTCCCTGAGTTCCGCTGGTACATTTTGCTTTCATTTCAGAAGAACCGGGACCGTTGGGCTCCGGGGCACTCATATCTACGGACTCACTCTGATGCCCTGGATCGATTCCTATTATATGTCCGTCTGTTTCGGCATCGGAGGAGAAAACGCCGGCACTGGAATCAGAAGAGGCGCTGGTGCTGTTCTGGCTGAATACAGAAGGCTTTGATGAAGATTCTTCCGGGATTTCAGCTTTTTCTTTTGTTTTCTTCTGTGTGGCTGTCTGCTGTTTTTGTTTCATGCGATTGATATCTGACTGGACTGTGTCTATGGCGGTAGTGTAATTGTCTACTGCCTGTTTGACTTCGTCGTGTTTTGCAGTGATCTGTTCGGAGATTGTATCGACTTCTTTTTCAGTGGTGAGGATCTGGTGCAGTGTGGTCCTGTTAAAGAAGATTAGGCTATGATGCACAGGAGTCCTGTCAGAAACAGAAGGATGCTGATCATGCTGGGTTTCTTCATATATTATAGTGTCCTTTCCTGAGTTTATAGAATGTTATAGTGTGTCTGCAAGTTGATTTGCCTGCTTTGGTTGTTATTATAATAAAAGGGAGGGGGAAATGCAATTGTTAGTGAAGGGGACGCGCCGGATAATATTTATTTTGTGTGCGGTTTCGGACGCTAAGAGATATTATAGCAGTCCTCGTAAATAATGCATCTTAATCCAGCCCATCAGAGTGTGAAATCCTGCGTCAGATATCTTTGCCGTGCGTCAGCACGCCTGCAGATATCTTCCTTGTCTTTCGCCACTCTGCTGAACTGTCTTAAATGCATTATTACTAGGACTGCTATAAATCTGACAGA